>Ga0073904_10000164_pt1 | contig 44405 bp, 41 predicted proteins | sample KloWWTrecipitate_FD_66668 | JGI IMG/M metagenome (GOLD analysis project Ga0073904, IMG submission 66668) | Active sludge microbial communities from Klosterneuburg, Austria, studying microevolution and ecology of nitrifiers - Klosterneuburg... | ecosystem: Engineered > WWTP > Aerobic digester >... | reverse complement strand
ATGTTGCGCCGGCTGCCCGCCAGCTATTGGTGGGTGGTGGTGATTGGGGCCTTGTTTACGCTGGCGCGTTTCAGCGAGGCCTTTCTGGTGCTGCGCGCCGAGCAAAGCGGCATCGCCCTGGCGCTGGTGCCGCTGGTGATGGTGGCGATGAACATCGTCTACGCCGCCAGCGCCTATCCGTTCGGGAAGTTGTCCGACCGCGTCTCGCACCGGATTCTGCTGACGTTTGGTGTGCTGGTCCTGCTGCTGGCCGACCTGGTGCTGGCCCTGCATCCGTGCCTGTGGACGGTACTGCTCGGCGTCGGCCTGTGGGGCATCCATATGGGGATGACACAGGGCCTGCTGGCGACGATGGTGGCCGATACCGCGCCCGCCGATCTGCGCGGCACCGCCTACGGATTCTTCAACCTGGTCAGCGGTGCGGCGATGTTATTTGCCAGCGTGTTGGCCGGGCTGTTGTGGGACCGCTGGGGCGCTGCCGCCACCTTCCTTACCGGCGCCGGCTTTTGCCTGCTGACCTTGACGGCCTTGAAGTGGCATCGCCATTGCCCGCCAGCGGTGCGGCCACCCCCAGGATGACCGTTGGCAGGTCCGCCGCCAGCAACATCAGCCGGCAGCTCCTGCAGAGAAACTGAACTGCCCCGGCGCCTGGATCGGATCGACGTCGACCTTGATCACCGCCTTGGGCAGGAACTTGCCCTCGAGCAGCAACTTGGACAGCGGATTCTCGATCCGTTGCTGGATCGCGCGCTTGAGCGGGCGGGCACCGAACAGCGGGTCGAAACCGACCTTGGCCAGTTCGGCCAGCGCCGCCGGCGACACCTGCAGCGTCAGGTCCATCTTGGACAGGCGTTGCTCCAGCACCTGGATCTGGATTGCCGCAATTGCCTCGATGTTCTTCGCGTCGAGCGCATGGAACACCACGGTCTCGTCGATCCGGTTCAGGAACTCGGGGCGGAAGTAGTTCTTCAACTCGCCGGTCACCGCGTCCTTGATGTCCTCGTAGTCCTGCCCGACCATGTTCTGGATGATCTGCGAACCGATATTGCTGGTCATCACGATCACGGTGTTCTTGAAATCCACGGTCCGGCCCTGGCCATCGGTCAGGCGGCCATCGTCGAGCACCTGCAGCAATACGTTGAACACATCCGGGTGCGCCTTCTCGACCTCGTCGAGCAGCAACACGCTGTAAGGCTTGCGCCGTACGGCTTCGGTCAGGTAGCCACCCTCGTCGTAGCCTACGTAGCCCGGAGGTGCGCCGATCAGGCGCGCCACCGAGTGCTTCTCCATGAATTCGCTCATGTCGACGCGGATCAGGTGGTCTTCCGAATCGAACATGAAGTTCGCAAGGGCCTTGCACAACTCGGTCTTGCCTACGCCCGTCGGGCCCAGGAACAGGAAGGAGCCGGTCGGGCGGTTCGGGTCGCCCAGGCCAGCACGCGAACGCCGGATCGCATTGGCCACCGCGGTGATGGCCTCGCCCTGCCCGACCACCCGCTGGTGCAGCTTGTCTTCCATCTGCAGCAGCTTCTCACGCTCGCCCTGCATCAGCTTGGACACCGGAATGCCGGTGGCACGGGCCACCACCTCGGCGATCTCTTCGGCCCCAACCTGCGTGCGCAGCAGGCGGGGCGCCTGGCCTTCGGACTTGCCTTTGTTCGATTCCTTGTCCTGGGCTTCCTTGAGTTGGCGCTCGAGTTCGGGCAAGCGGCCGTACTGCAACTCTGCGACCTTGTTGTAGTCACCCTTGCGCGTCAGCTCCTCGATCTGCTGGCGCAGCTTGTCGATGTCCTCGCGCACATGCGCGCTACCCTGGGCCTGCGCCTTCTCCGCTTTCCAGATTTCGTCCATGTCGGCGATTTCTTTCTGCAGCTTCTCGATCTCGACCTCGATCAGGTCGAAACGCTTCTGCGAGGCCTCGTCCTTCTCGCGCCGCACTGCCTCGCGCTCGATCTGCAACTGGATCAGCCGCCGGTCAAGCTTGTCCATGACCTCGGGCTTGGAGTCGATCTCGATCTTGATCTTGGCCGCAGCCTCGTCGATCAGGTCGATCGCCTTGTCGGGCAGAAAACGGTCGGTGATGTAGCGGTGGCTGAGTTCGGCCGCAGCGACAATGGCCGGATCGGTGATGTCCACGCCATGGTGGACCTCGTACTTCTCCTGCAGTCCACGCAGGATGGCGATGGTCGCCTCGACCGAAGGCTCGCCGACCAGTATTTTCTGGAACCGGCGCTCGAGCGCGGCATCCTTCTCGATGTACTTGCGGTACTCGTCCAGCGTGGTAGCGCCCACGCAGTGCAGCTCACCCCGCGCCAGCGCCGGCTTGAGCATGTTGCCGGCGTCCATCGCGCCTTCGGCCTTGCCGGCGCCGACCATGGTGTGCAGTTCGTCGATGAACACGATGGTCTGGCCTTCGTCCTTGGCCAGGTCCTTGAGCACGTTCTTCAGCCGTTCCTCGAATTCGCCGCGGAACTTGGCACCGGCCAGCAATGCCGCCATGTCAAGCGACAGCACCCGTTTGCCCTTGAGCGACTCGGGCACTTCGCCTGCGACGATGCGCTGGGCCAGCCCTTCGACGATGGCGGTCTTGCCGACGCCGGGCTCGCCGATCAGTACCGGGTTGTTCTTGGTGCGGCGCTGCAGCACCTGGATTGCGCGGCGGATCTCGTCATCACGGCCGATCACCGGGTCGAGCTTGCCCATGCGGGCGCGTTCGGTCAGGTCGATGCAGTATTTCTTGAGCGACTCGCGCTGGTCCTCGGCATCGGCACTGTCAACGTTCTGGCCTCCGCGCACCGCTTCGATGGCCGTTTCCAGCGCCTTGCGGGTCAGTCCGTTCTCACGCGCGATCTTGCCGATCTCGCCCTTGTTGTCGGTCAGCGCCAGCAGAAACAACTCGCCGGCCACGTACTGGTCGCCACGTTTGATCGATTCCTTCTCGGCCGCCTGCAGCAGGCTGACCATGTCACGGCCAATCTGCACCTGCTCCTGGCCCTGCACCTGGGGCAGGCGCTTGATCGCCGCCTCGGCGGCGTTCAGCAGGCCGCCAACGTTGGCACCCGCGCGCTGCAGCAGCGCCTTGGGCCCATCGTCCTGGCGCAACATGGCCACCAGCACGTGGGCCGGTTCGATGTAGGCGTGGTCATTGCCCAGCGCAAGGGTCTGAGCCTCGCCCAGGGCTTCCTGGAATTTGGTGGTGAGTTTGTCGATACGCATGGAAATATCCTTTGGGTTGCCCAACAGCTTAGGCACTTCCATGCGTTTTCAAGGCCCGGCAGACGACAAACACTGACCTGGATCAAGTCTGAGCCACGCGGTCACCGATCGGCGCCAGGGACGGCGTCAGGTCTTGGCCGACTCCAGCGAGAATCCGGCGATCCGCTTGTAGTTCTCCGATATTTCGCGCAACTCGGCCTGGCTGATCACGTCGTCGATATGACGGAACGGTTTGTCCCCGGCGAGTTCGTCGACCCGGATATTGATGAAATCCGGCGGCAACTCGCGGTTGGTCCGCACGATGCGCGCCGTGGTCTCGCGCCGCAGGTCCTCGTAGGCCCGCAACGCCGCCAGCGGGTCGCCCTGGGTTGCCAGCTGCGTCGCGAGGACCCGCCCGTCGATCAGGGCCTGGGCCGAGCCGTTGGACCCGCGCGGGTACATCGGATGCGCCGCATCGCCCATCAGCGTGATGCGGCCGAACGTCCATTGCGCCACCGGATCCTTGTCTACCATCGGATACTGCAACACCTGATCGGCATTGCGGATCAGCGCCGGCACGTCGAGCCAGTCGAACTTCCAGTCGGCAAAGATCGACAGAAAATCGTCGACTTTGCCACCGGTGTTCCAGTCATTCATGGCCTGGTCCTGGCCCTCGATCTCGGCCATCCAGTTGACCAGTTGCCGGCCCTGCTCGTCGACGCTGTCGACGATCGGATAGATCACCATCTTTCCGGTCTTGATCGACCCGACACGCATATAGCTCTTGCCGGTCAGAATCGGCGCGTGGCGGGTCACGCCGCGCCAGGTGTTGATGCCGGCGAACGCCAATTTTTCGTCGGGGTAGAACTGCTTGCGCAGCGCCGAGTGGATGCCGTCGCAGGCCACCACGAGGTCGCAGTCGACTGGCGGCAGTGCTGTACCGTCGCTGCCTTGTACGAACGACAGATGGGCACCGTCAGCATCCTGGGTCATTCCAACACAGCGGCGGTTGGTGTGAATGCGATCGGTGCCCAGTTGCCGGCAGGCCGCGTCGAACAGGATGCGGTGCAACTTGCCGCGGTGAATGCCGACCTCGGGCATGGGATAACCCGCATGGCGCCCGCGCGGCTCACGGTAGATAAACTGGCCAAAACGGTTGAAGAACACGCTCTCCAGATTCTCGATACCGGCCGCCTCGAGTTCGGCCTGCAGGCCCAGCGCAGCCAACTCGCGCATGGCGTGCGGCAGCAAGGTGATGCCGACGCCCAATTCGCGTACCTGCGGCACGCTTTCATACACGTCGCAGGCCAGGCCACGCTGGTGCAGGGCCAATGCGAACCCCAGGCCGGCGATGCCGCCACCGACGACGGCAATCCGGAGCTTTGCGATACCAGGCGCACTTGCCATCTGTCGCGTCCCTTATTCGGCGGTGATGCCGTTGCGCTTGATCACCGCACCCCAGCGTGGATAGTCCTTGGCCGACAGACTGGCCAACTCGGCCGGCGTCGACGTCGCTGCGTCCATGCCAGCCTTGCCAAGCACCTCGCGCACCTCTGGCAACTTCAAAATGGCAGCGATCTCGGCATTGAGCCGCGTCACGACGGCCGGCGGTGTCCTGGCCGGCGCGAAGAAGGCGTACCAGAGGTCCACGTCAACGTCCTTGACACCAAGTTCCTCGAAGGTCGCAACCGTCGGCGCGACCGGGTGCCGTTTGGGACTGCCAACCGCCAGCGCCGTCAGCTTGCCGGCGGCGACAAAACTCTGTGCCACGTGCACCGGCAGGAAACCGACCATGATCTCGCCCGACAGGATGTCCTGGGTATAACCGGCGGACCCCCGGTACGGCACGTGCAGCATGAACAAACCGGTCTGGGCCTTGAACAACTCCATCGCCATGTGGTGCGGCGTACCCACTCCGGGCGAACCGAAGGTGATCGAGCCGGGCTTGGCCTTGGAACGTGCAGTCAGGTCGGCCATCGACTGGATGCCGGTCTTGGGATTGGCCACCAGCATCAGCGTGCCCCAGGCGGCCAACGACACCGGCGCAAAGTCCTTGACCGGATCAAAGGGGACGTTCTTGTATAGCTGCGAAGCCATCAGCATGGTGTTGGCGCCCATCAGCACCGTGTAGCCATCCGGCTGGGCCTTGGCCACGTTGTCGGCACCGATATTGCCGCTGGCACCCGGCGTGTTCTGCACCACCACGGGCTGTCCCAGCCGCTCGGCCAGGCGCGGCGCAACGGTACGCGCAATCGTATCCATGCCGGTGCCCGGCGTGAACGGAACCACGACCCGGATCGTCTGCGCCGGCCAGGTTTGTGCCTGCGACAACAAGGCACAGGCGGCGAGCAGCAGGCCGGCGGCGGTCTTGATCAAAGGTTTCTGCATATTGTCTGTCCCCTGACTTCTCGGTAGATGATTGCGCTGCATTGCTCAGCGCTCGGCGATCTTGAACACCGCCTGCGCGTTGGTCTGGAAAAACATGCGTTTGTGCGCATCGCTGATGGCCATGTTATCGAGTGCGATCACCTCGTCCACCGCGTACTGGTAAGGGTAGTCCATCGCATACAGCACCCGCTCGGGTCCCATGAACTCCTGCGTGAACCGGATGGCCTGCTCCCAGGCCACGCCGCTGTTGGTGATGTAGAAGTGCTCGCGCAGATAGTCGCTGGGTTTCTTTTTCAGTGGCTTGACACTGTCATATCGCTGCGAGCGCACCGTGGCGCGGTGCATGTAGTCCAACCGGTAAGCCCAGAACGGCAAGGCCTCGCCCATGTGGCCAATGATCATGCGCAGCTTGGGAAAACGGTCGAACACGCCGGCCGTGATGATGCGCAGCGCATGCAGTCCGGTTTCGACCCCGAAGCCGTAGATGGCACCGTCCAGGCCACAATCCTGGAACGAGCCGATCATGTTGGCTGGCAGCGAATTCGGATGCAGGTAGATCGGCGTATCCAACGCCTCGGCGGCGGCGAAGATATCCCAGAACTTCGGATCCGACAGGTATTCGCCCTGGGTATGGGAATTGATGACCACCGCATGCATGCCCAGTTCGCGCACGCCGCGCTCGATCTCACGTGCAGCGGCCTGGGGATCCTGCGGAGCAACGGCAATCATGCCGGCGAACCGTGTAGGGTGGCGCCCGATGGCCTCTGCCAGGTAGTCGTTGGCCACGATGCTGAAGGCAACCGCCTGCGCCTTGTCCATGACCTGCACACCGGGCGAGGTCAGCGCCAGCACCTGCATGTCGATACCGGTCGCATCCATGTGCGCCAGCCGGACGTCATCCATGTCCAGCAGGCAACGCATGATGTGTTGCGCGCGTTCGCTCGGGCTGCTCATGTAGAACCCCATCAGGCCTTCGAATCCAGGGTCGACTCCGGTGCGTCCGAGCAAGCGACGGTAGATGGCCAACATCTCCGGCGGCGCAAACGCCTCCTCGGTGGCGATGCGCAGATACGGTGCCGGTGACGGCTTGCGAGTGGAGTCGGGATCGGGTAATTGCATCGGTCAAGGCGCCTGTTCGCGCAAAGTGGCTGAGCCCGAAAGTAATCAGCGTCGGATTGACTAACAATACATCAATTCAGATCGTTACTTTCCGCAAATCGCGTTGAATGATGGACGCACTGGACAATCTCAGGGCATTTGTTGCCACCGCAGAAGCCGGCAGCTTCTCGCAGGCCGCACGCCAGTTGGGACTGGTGCCGTCAACCCGGCCGAAGAGGGCTTCGACATTGCCATCGGCGCACGGCCAGAGTCGTACGGACAGGTGCAGGACCATCCGCTATGTCGCATCCAGCGCCGCCTGTGTGCGTCACCCGCATACCTGGAGCGCCGCGCAATGCCGGAAACGCCGGCGCAATTGCTCGACCATGACTGCCTGGTGTTTGCCACCTCCGGCCTGCCCTGGGAATTCCTGGGCCCCCAAGGCCTGGTGGGCGTCGAGGTCCTGCCCAGACTCAAGACCAACGATGCAATGGCGTTGTGCCGGGCCACGCTGGCCGGTCAGGGAATTGCGGTGCTCGCCGACTATCTGGTCGCCCCTCATCTGCGCAGCGGCACATTGGTCGAGGTATTGCCCCAGTTGCACCCGCCCGATCTCTGGCTCAAGGCCCTGGTACCAGGCAGCCGCATCGAATTGCCACGCATTCAGGCCTTGCTGCGCCGACTGCAAGGACAACTCGCGTTGTCGCCGCTATCGCAACCGATGTCCGATATGCACGCCACGCGCAATTCAGAAGTCGCACCCTAGCACGCCAGGGCGCTCGGCGCGCGGGTGCGACGCCGTGACCTGGCATCGCAGGATGCATGGCGGCTCAGAGACCGAGCGCCTGCGCAAGCGGCCGGGCCTTTTCCGGCCCGACCGCTTCGGCGATCTTCGGATACAGCTTGACCAGGCTCTCGTAGCTGGTTGCCGCCTCTATCGCCAGATTCAGCCGGAATCCGCGTAGACCCAGTTGGGCCGTGAGTTGCGTTGCCAGCGGGTATGCCATCTGGTAGCGCTGCTGCTGCGACGGTGCGGCTTCGCCCGCGCCTTCGGCGGACGGGGGGGGTTGCTGGACTTCGTGGGCCGCCGCGCTTTCGACGGCGGTCACAAAGCCGAGGTCGATCAGGTGCTGCAGGTCGCCTTCAGAGACGCCGATGCCTGCGGTCGAGGCCAGTACTTCATCCAGTTCGCGCTTGCCGTCGAACAGGATGAACGCCGTGCGCTGCCGGGCCGACAATGACGCGGAACGTTGGTTAAAGGCGAGCTGGCCAGCCGGCGACTTTGCGTACTTCATCTTTTCCTGACGCTGGCCAGGAATCTGCATCGTCGCATCCTGCGCGGCGTCGCCCGGACCTGACGGTGTAGTGGTTGGCCGAGACTACCATACAGCAATCCCCTTGTCAGACTGCGGTCGCACCGCCACGCGCATGCCGTGACGGATGCCGCGCCGGGCCGCCGCCGCTACCGGTCAATCCTGGGGCGCTAGCACCGGCCGGGACGCGCGCACCACGTACACGCTGCACGGTGCGTCTTCCGCGACCGCCGTCGTGATGGATCGGCCCAGACCCAGCCGCGGCTCGGAGTAGTTCGCGGCACCGATCACGATCAGCGAGACGTGGTTCTGACGGGCATAGGCGATCAGCACTTTGGCGGCATCCGACCCCTCCAGCACGTGGACCGACAGGCGCTCGGGCGACAGGTTCATCGGCTTGGCCCAGTGGCGCAGCCGCACGAGGTGGTCCAGATGCATGCCGGATGCGGTGTCCTGCGGCCGGTCGCCGTCCTGCACCGGCGTTCCCGTCAAGACCGCGACACAGCTCAGGCGCGCCTCGGGCGCATGGCCGATCACCCGCAGCACAGCACCCTGCAGGGCTTGCTGCAGATCATCGTCGAGGTGCGCCGTGTCGACCGCAGCCAGCACGATCGGTGCCGACGCCGATTGCTGCGCGGGCGCAACGGCGGTCTGCGCTTCGCGCCCCGAGGCCCAGAGCCAGCGCCGGACATGGGAAATGAAGCCGACGCGGCGCGTTTTCTCTGCGCGTGCGGTGATCTGCACGCCTTGCGGGTTGCGCAGATCGAATGCAAGTTGCGCTGCCGTGGGGTACCGCTGCTCGGGGCGAACGGCGAGGCAGCGCAGGATGACTTCCTGCAGCCAGGGCGGGAAGTCCTTGATCGACGCCCTGGGCGGGCGCGGGTCCAGCCACAGCCGATCGCGCATGGCGGTAATGGAGCGCGGTGAACCGAACGGCAATTCTCCGGTGGCCAGTTCATACAGCACGACGCCCAGGGAAAAAATGTCGCTGCGCGGATCGCTGCGCACGCCCAGCACCTGCTCCGGAGAAATGTATTGCGCAGTACCGATGGCGCGGCGCATCTCCTCGGCCAACAGGTCCGGCAACCTGGTATGGTGCGATAGGCCGAAATCAATCAGCACTACGCGCCCGTCCGGCCGCAGGATCGCATTGCCGGGCTTGATGTCCAGATGGATCACATCCTGCTGGTGCAGGCATTCCACCGCATCGGCAAGTGCCGCGCCCACACGTGCCACCTCGTCCGGCGGCAAGGGCGCGCGCTGCACCAACGGCTCGAATGTACATCCCTCGATCCATTCGGTCACCAGATAGGGGGTCCTGGAGAGGTCACCGGCCGCCACGAAGCGCGGCACATGGGCGCCGCGCAGGGTCGGCAGCACCATGGCTTCGGCTTCGAAGCCGACCACCCCTTCGGTGGGTTCGGCCCGGCCAAGGCGCGGAACCTTCATCATCATCGGAAAGCCGGTGGCCGGCCCGCTGACGCGGTAGATGAACCCCATGCCGCCGACGTGCATGCATTCGCCGATCGTGAAACCGTCGATCTCCGAGCCGGTCTTGAGCTCCATCGCCATCGCATCCTCCGCTTCATTCTCCACGTTCCAGGGTCAAGGCCAGTGCTTCCGGCAGGCCCGCAGCCCGCACCTTGGCGGCCGCGCACGCATGGTCATAAGGCACGCGAAAAAAGACCAGTTCCCTGCGCCCGATGTCGAATACCGCATAGGCCGCCGCGGTATTGCCATCCCTGGGTTGGCCGCTCGAGCCGACCAGCGCCAGCCAGCGGCGATGTGCGCCGACCGGAATTGGTGCTCCGGGGACCGGCCGAAACGCCATCAGGCCCTGGCCAGCGCCCCGGTAATAGAGAACCTGGTCATGCACGTGGCCCGAAAAACACCAGGTACTGCCGGCAGCGGCCAGGCTGCGCTCCGCCATCCGCTCGTCGCTCACGTAGGTCCATCGTGCCGGAGCATCCGCACTGCTGTGGACGAAGCAGATTGCGTCCTGACGCACGATCAGGGGCAGCGAGGCCAGAAAGTCGCGCTGCGGCTGCGCCAGCCGGGCGCGCGTCCAGTCGATCGCCGTGCGGGCGTCGCTGCTCAGCGTGTGGTCCGCATGCAGGATGGCGGCATCGTGGTTGCCCTGGACAACCACCGCCCCGCAGGACGCATGCGCGCGGACGATGTCCAGCACCGCGCCGGGATCGGCGCCATATCCGACCAGGTCGCCGAGAAACGCGAATCGTCCAGCCCCCTGCCCGCACGCATGGCGCAGGCATGCCTGCAAGGCCTCCAGGTTGCCGTGCAGGTCCGACAGCAGTGCGATCTTCACGAGGCTGGGTCCGCAAGTGTCCGGTCGGCACAAAAAACCCTGCCGGCAGATGATGCGGGCAGGGTCTTGCAGGGCACCGCGCGTGCCCCGGCGCCGATCGCGACGTCAATCCTTGGCGTAGATGTCGACGTCCTTGGTCTCCTTGATGAAGATGGTTCCGATGACCAGCGTCATGCCGGCCACGATGATCGGGTACCACAAGCCGTTGTACATATTGCCGGTCTGCGCCACGATGGCGAATGCGGTCGTCGGCAGCAGGCCCCCGAACCATCCGTTGCCGATATGGTAGGGCAGGCTCATTGACGTATACCGGATCCGGGTCGGGAACAGTTCAACCAGCATGGCGGCGATCGGGCCATACACCATGGTCACCAGGATCACCAGGTAGGTCAGGATCACGACCATCATGAACTTGTCCATCCTGGCCGGATCGGCGCTGGTCGGATAGCCGTCGGCCTTGAGCGTGTCCGCCACCGCCTTCTTGAATTCGGCATCCTTCTTCTTCGCCTCGTCCGCGCTGATCCCCTTTGCCGAATAGCCCGCAATCACGGTCTCGCCGATCTTGATCGATGCCGGCGTGCCGGGGGCGGATGCGACGTTGTCGTAGCTCACCGACGCTGCGGCCAGCACCTGCTTGGCAATGTCGCAGGAGCTTGTGAACTTGGCGGTCCCGGTAGGGTTGAATTGGAACGAACACTCGGCAGGGTCTGCGCTCACAACCACCTTGCTCTTCGCCTGCGCTTCATAGAGGGCCGGGTTTGCGGCCTTGGTCAGCGCGCCGAAGACCGGGAAGTAGGTGACCACCGCCAGCAGGCAACCTGCCATGATGATCGGTTTGCGCCCGATCTTGTCGGAAAGGGCACCGAAGACAATGAAGAATGGCGTGCCCACGATCAGCGAGGCGGCGATCATCAGGTTGGCTGTCGTCGAATCTACCTTGAGCGCCTGCGTGAGGAAGAACAAGGCATAGAACTGCCCGGTGTACCAGACCACGGCCTGCCCCGCCGTCAGGCCCAGCAGGGCCAGCACCACGATCTTGAGGTTCTTGCCCTGACCGAACGATTCGGACAATGGAGCCTTGGAGGTCTTGCCTTCCGACTTCATCTTCTGGAACGCCGGGGACTCGTTCAGGCTCAGACGGATCCACACCGACACCCCCAACAGGATCACCGAGACCAGGAACGGGATGCGCCAGCCCCAATCACCGAACGCAGCGTCGCCCATCACGGTGCGCACACCCAGGATCACCAGCAGCGACAGCATCAGCCCCACGGTCGCGGTAGTCTGAATCCACGACGTGTAAAAGCCGCGCTTGCCGTGCGGTGCGTGCTCCGCGACGTAGGTCGCGGCGCCGCCATACTCCCCTCCCAGCGCCAGGCCCTGCAACATGCGAAGGACGATGAGCATGATCGGCGCGGTCGCTCCGATGGCCGCATAGCTTGGCAACAAGCCGACGATGAACGTCGAAAGACCCATGATCAGGATCGTGACCAGAAATGTGTACTTGCGCCCGATCATGTCGCCCAGGCGCCCGAAGAAGATGGCACCGAAGGGCCGCACGATGAAACCGGCCGCGAATGCGAGCAGGGCAAAGATGAAAGCTGACTGCGGGTCCAGGCCCGAAAAGAACTGCTTGGCAATGATGGGCGCCAGCGAGCCGTAGAGGTAGAAGTCATACCATTCAAAGACGGTACCCAGGGAGGATGCGAAGATGACTTTCCTTTGCTCCGCCGTCATCGGTGCGTTCTCTTTCATTGTCGCCATGGTTTTTTGTCTCCAAGATTTGGGGGGTTACGACAAGCTGCGGTGGCAGCCCGTGCGACTCTCAAGCCGGCTACTGACAGGAAACTGACGTACCCCTCGCTTTCGCACCGGCATTAGTGAATACCCTCGGTCAGCGGACCCGAATTCTGTCGGGTGCGGATCCGTCCTGGCACGCGCACCCAGGTATGCCACTGCAGGTTCGGTTTAGACTTGCCAGTCATCGACCCATCCAGGACACCACCATGATCCGCCTGCCAGCCCGTTACGACCATGTCGGGAGTTTTCTTCGTCCCAAGTACCTGCTCGATGCACGCGCGCAGAAGGCCAGCGGCGAGGTCAGTGCGCAGCAGCTGCGCCTGGTCGAAGACAAGGCGATCAGCGAGATCGTGCGCTTCCAGGAAGATGTCGGCCTCAAGAGCATCACCGACGGCGAGTTCCGCCGCACCTATTTCCATATCGACTTCCTCGACCAGCTCGGCGGCGTCAAGACCGATATCCCGGTGACCTTCATCAAGCCCGACGGCTCGCAGGAACTGGCGCCGCCGGCGATGCGGGTGATCGACAAGGTGCGCCACGTGAAGGACATCCAGCTTGCGGACTACCAGTATCTGAAGAGCCAGGTCAGTGCCGGCCATACGCCCAAGGTCACCATCCCCTCGCCGACGATGCTGCATTTCCGCGGCGGGCGCGCCGGTATCAGTCGTGAACACTACCCCGAGCTGGACCCGACTTTTTACCAGGACGTTGCCGATGCCTATGGCGACGAATTGCGTTCGCTCGCCGCGGCCGGCTGTACCTACGTGCAGATGGACGACACCAACCTGGCTTACCTGTGCGACGAAAAGATGCGCGAGGCGGCGCGCCAGCGTGGCGACGACCCGAACGAGTTGCCGCACCGTTATGCCAAGTTCATCAACCTCGTGGTGGCGCAAAAGCCGCCCGGCATGCTGCTGGCCATGCACCTGTGCCGCGGCAACTTCAAGAGCACGCATGCGGCGTCGGGCAACTACGAGCCGGTGGCCGAGGCACTGCTGAAGGAAATGGACCTGGACGCGTATTTCATGGAGTACGACAACGACCGCAGCGGCGACTTCAAGCCGCTGCGTTACCTGCCCAAGGGCAAGACCGTCGTGCTCGGACTGGTGACGACAAAGTTCGGAAAATTGGAGTCCAAGGACGAACTCAAGCGCCGCATCGACGAGGCCGCACAGTACGCCCCGATGGATCAGCTTGCGTTGTCGCCCCAGTGTGGCTTTTCCAGCACAGTGCATGGCAACGACATCGCGGTAGAAGCGCAACGCGCCAAGCTCAGGCTGGTGATCGACACGGCACGCGAGGTCTGGGGCGACAACTGATGCGCGGGCACAGACCGGCGCGCTGAAGGCGGGCCGCCATGACCCGTCAGCTTCAGCTACAGCGCCGGATCCAGAACGCGGTCAGCTGTTGCTGGCCGTGATGCCCCAGCGCTGCAAGGCGGCGTCATCGGCCACGCGGGCATCGACCCAACGCGCGCCGTCGGGCGTCTGCTCCTTCTTCCAGAATGGCGCCTGCGTCTTGAGATAGTCCATGATGAATTCGCAGGCCTGGAAACTCTCGCCGCGGTGGCTGGAGGTCACGGCCACCAGCACGATCTGGTCAAGTGGCCGCAGCAGGCCAATGCGGTGCACCACCCGGCTGGCAAAGATGTCAAAGCGCCGATGGGCTTCATCGAGCATGGCCTCGATCGCCTTCTCCGTCATTCCAGGGTAGTGCTCGAGTTCGAGGGTCGAGACGTCGGAGCCGTCGTTGCGGTCGCGCACGGTACCTATGAAGCTGCACACCGCACCCACGCGACGGTCGCCGGCGCGTAATGCCGCCACTTCTGCGGCAAGATCGAAATCCTGATTCTGTATCGCCACGCGCTGGTTTTGCATGGCGTCATTGTGGCACTGCGGACCGATGGCCAAGTGCTTACCCCCTGGCATGTTGCGCCCATGCAGCAACTGCATCTGGCGCCGGAAGCGTCGGGCTCAAAGGCTGGTGCGCTGCGCGCGCGTGGGCCTTCAGGCCTGGACCATGCGGTTGATCTGCGTCGGCGTCGGCGCGGGCCAGCCGGCCTCCTTGCAGATCTGAAGAATCATGGCATTGGTGTCGAAATACACCTGCCAGTAGTGGTTGTTGTGGGTATAGGGGCGCACGGCAAGGACGGGGCCAACGAGGTTGAGGTCGACGATGTCGACCTCCGGTGGCTGCTCGGCACTGACGTTCGGAATCTTCGCCGCCGCAGCGCGCAACCGGGCAATGGCCTCGGCCGGATCCACGCTGCCCGCGAGTTGTACCTGCCGATCGACCCGGCGCACCGGCAGTGAGGAATAGTTGTGCACGGTGTCGGAGAAGATCTTGCCGTTGCCAACCAGTGTCATGACATTGTCTGGCGTGATGATGGTGGTACCGAACAGGCCCAGTTCGTGGACCGTACCGGTGATACCCGCCACGCCGATGAAGTCGCCCACCTTGAACGGTTTGAGCACCAGCATGAAGGCCCCTGCCGCAAAATTGCCCAGCATGCCGCTCCAGGCTGCGCCAATCGCCAGTCCGGCGCCAGCAAGCATGGCGGCAAACGAGGTGGTCTGCATGCCGAAGTAGCCCAGGATGCCGAGCACCAGCGCGATATTGAGTGCCACATTGACAATCGAGCCGAGGTACTTGGTGAGCGTCGCATCCAGCTGGTTGCGGTTCATGACGCTCTGCATCACCGAGATCACACGACCGATGATCCAGCGCCCGATGATCCAGAACGCGATCGCGGCCAGTATCTTGATGCCAACGTCAATCGCGGTCGTCGTGATGAAAGTCTGTACGGCCTGCATATCCATGGCGCTTCTCCTGTGCGTGGCAAGGGCGTTTCGCCCGGTCCCGCATTTTGCAATCCGGACGCACCATCGCGCAGGGAGCAACTGTAAAGAACGCGCTGCAACCGCCCAACAGCGGCGGCCTTCGCCTGAGAACGCCTGAAATCAGGCCCTCAGCCGCCGGTCACCGGCGGGAAAAATGCGACCTCGGCGCCTGCGACGACGGCCTGGCTTTCGTCGCACATGGTCTGATTGACCGCCATGCGTACCGCGCGGGCGCGGGCCAGACAATCGGCATACGGAGCGCCGCGCGCAATGAGTTCGTCGCGCAGCGCGCCCAGGTCGGCGGTGGCGGTTTGCCATTCTTCGGAGCCATGCCCGACAGCCTCCCGAATGGAAGCAAAGAAACGCAATGTGATGGTGGACTTGGCCATGGTTCAGGACAACAGATCGGACAAGGCGATAAAACGCACGGTATCGCCTTTGGCAATGGTCTGGCCTGCCGGATGATCAACAAGGCCATCACCCCATACGACCGATGTCAGCACGCCAGAGCTCTGGTTGGCGAAAAGGTCGAGCCCGCCATCGGCATTGCGGCGAACCCGCAGGAATTCGCGCCGGCGGTCGGCCCGCGGACCATCGAAATCGGCCCGCGCGGCCACCACCACCGGCGCTACATCGGGCACGCCGAGCAGACGCAGCAGGAAAGGACGCACCAGCAAGGCAAAGGTCACGAAACTCGACACCGGATTGCCTGGCAATCCAATGAAATGCGCGTTGCCCACATGGCCGTAGGCAAACGGTTTGCCGGGTTTGACGGCAATCTGCCACAGGTCGAGCGAGCCCAGCGACAACACGGCCGGGCGGATATGGTCTTCCTCACCGACCGACACGCCACCGCTGGTCAGAATCAGGTCATGGCGCTGCGATGCCTCCTGCAAGGCCAACACAGTGGCGGCCCGCTGGTCCGGCACGATGCCCAGATCGCTGACCTCGCAACCCAGGCGCAGCAACATGGCGCGCAGAAAGAAACGGTTGGAGTTGTAGATTGCGCCCTCGCGCATGTCGGCCGGCGCCACCGTGCCCGGCATCACCAGTTCGTCACCGGTCGAGAACAGCGCGACCCGGGGCCGGCGCACGACTTGCAGCCGGTCCATGCCGACGCTGGCGGCCATGCCCAGGCCTGCTGGCGACAGACGACTGCCGCCGGCCAGCACGACAGACCCGCGCGTCACATCTTCGCCGGAGCGCCGAATCCACTGTCCCGGCGTCACCGTCCCCCGGATCCTGACCTGGGCAAATCCACCGGCATCCTGCGCCGCCAACGGTTCGCAGTCTTCCTGCATGACGACCGCGTCGGCGCCGGGCGGGATCGGCGCGCCGGTAAAGATACGTGCCGCCTGGCCGGGCTGCAAGGCCTGTCCGCTGCTGCCGGCCGCAATACGTTGGGTGACCAGCAGTGGCGCACCAGGCTGCTGTTGCAGGTCGGCACAACGCAGCGCATAACCATCCATCGAACTGTTGTCCTGCGGCGGCACCTGCAGCTGTGAAACCACGTCGTGTGCCAGTACCCGCCCGTCCGCATCGAAGGTGGAAACCGACTCGGTGTCCGTCAGTGGTTTCGCATGCGCCAGCAATCGCGCCATAACGTCATCCAGGGCCAGCAGGGGTGCTCGTGTAACGCTCATCTCGGGTGCTTTCGTTGCGCAGCGTCCAGGCGACGCGACGCCGTGATGTTTGCAGGTGGCTGCCGCACTTGCAAGCCGTCGGTCCTCAGGCCGCCACAGGCTCGCAATGCGCGACGATGAAGGCCTTGATGGCGGGCAGATCGGCCGCCAAGTCCGTCACGCGGCGCGGTCGTAGCTCGATGCCCTCGAACTGGGGCGGACGCACGGGTTGGCGCCCCAGTGCTTCGACAATCGTGGCGGCAAACTTGATCGGCAACGCAGTTTCCAGCACGATCATCGGGTGGGTGGCGTGCAAATGCGCACGCGCCACCTTGATGCCGTCGGCGGTGTGGGTGTCGACCATCTCACCGCAGTCCTCGAAGGTGGAACGAATCGTCGCCAACCGGTCGGCGTGGGTACTGCGGCCGCTGGCAAATCCGAAGCGGCTCGCAGCCTGTGTGAACACGGCATCTGCGCCAAGGTCGAAGAAACCCTGCCGCGCCAGCTGTGCGCCGAACAGGTCGCCCAGCCGTGCCGCATCGCGGCCGACCAGGTCAAACACGAATCGCTCGAAGTTCGAAGCCTTGGAGATATCCATCGACGGGCTGGAGGTTTCGTGCGTGTCGGCACTGCTGCGCACGCGGTAACGGCCGGTGCGGAAGAACTCGTCGAGCACATCGTTTTCGTTGGTCGCCACCACCAGCAGGTCGATCGGCAGACCCATCATGCGTGCCACATGGCCTGCGCAGACGTTGCCGAAGTTGCCCGATGGAACAGTGAAGCGTACCTGCTGCGCGTTCGCGGTGGTGGCCTGGAAATAGCCGGCGAAGTAATAAACCACCTGCGCGACCAGCCGGGCCCAGTTGATTGAATTGACCGTGCCAATCCGGTACTTGCGCTTGAAAGCCAGGTCGCCGGACACTGCCTTGACCAGGTCCTGGCAATCGTCAAACACGCCATCGATGGCGATGTTGTGAATGTTGTCATCCATCAGGCTGAACATCTGGGCCTGCTGGAACGGACTCATGCGCCCGCGCGGGCTGGTCATGAAGACCGACACGCCACGCTTGCCGCGCATCGCATACTCCGCCGCGCTGCCGGTGTCGCCGCTGGTGGCGCCGAGAATGTTCAGGGTTTCGCCGCGACGTTTGAGCTCGTACTCGAACAGGTTGCCGAGCAACTGCATGGCCATGTCCTTGAAGGCCAGCGTCGGACCGTTGGACAAGGCCTCCAGATACAGCGGTGCGGCGTCACCGCCGCTACTGCCCGTCTTGTCGACCAGCGGACGCAGCGGCACGATGGCGTCGGTGCCGAATACCTCGCGGGTATAGGTACGGCGGCAGATCGCGCGCAGGTCATCGGCGGGAATGTCATCGACATACAACGACAGGATCTCGAATGCCAGCTCGGCGTACGGCAGCCTGCGCCAGCGTGTCAGCGTTGCATCGTCCACCTGCGGATAGGAGGCGGGCAGATACAGACCGCCGTCTGGCGCCAGGCCTTCGAGCAGGATGTCGCAGAAGCGCTGGCCGGCGTCGTGACCGCGGGTGGAGATGTAACGCATCAGGCCAGTTCCTCCTTGCGAATGCGGGTGATGGGTTGCAACACGCTGGGCAACTGCTGCATCAGGGCCAGCGCGTCGTTCATCGTGCCTTCGCGCGTTTCATGGGTCAGGATGATCAGATCTGTCTGCGCCACCTGCGAGGCAACGCCGCCTTCTGACTCCACCTCATCGGCTTCACGCTGGCGCATGGCGTCAATGCTGATGCCGGCGTCGGCCAGGATGCCAGTGACGCGCGACAACACCCCGGCCTGATCGGCCACCCGCAGACGCAGGTAGTACGCGGTAACGACCTCGGCCATCGGCAACACCGGCAGATCGCTCATGGCATCCGGGTGGAACGCCAGATGGGGCACCCGCTGGGCAGCATCGGCCGTATGCAGCCGTGTGACGTCCACCAGGTCGGCGATCACTGCGCTGGCCGTGGGCTCGCTGCCCGCACCTTTGCCGTAATACAGTGTGGTGCCGACGGCATCGCCCTGCACCACCACCGCATTCATCGCGCCTTCGACATTGGCGATCAGGCGCTTGGCCGGAACCAGGCTGGGATGGACACGCAATTCGATGCCGCGCAGGGCCCCGGTCGAACTGTCGAGGCTGCGTTTGGTGATACCCAGCAGCTTGATGCGGTAACCCAGTTGTTCTGCATATTTGATGTCCTGCCCGGAAAGTGCGGTGATGCCCTCCACATAGGCCTTGTCGAACTGCACCGGGATGCCGAACGCAATCGCGGACATCAACGTGATCTTGTGCGCAGCGTCCACGCCTTCGATGTCGAACGTGGGGTCGGCTTCGGCATATCCGAGCCGCTGCGCCTCCTTGAGCACGACGGCAAAATCCAGGCCCTTGTTGCGCATCTCGCTGAGGATGAAGTTGGTCGTGCCATTGATGATGCCGGCCACCCACTGGATGCTGTTCGCGGTCAGCCCTTCGCGCAAGGCCTTGATGATGGGAATGCCACCGGCCACCGCCGCCTCGAATGCCACCATCACGCCCTTGGCGTGGGCGGCCGCAAAAATCTCGGTGCCATGCACGGCCAGCAAGGCCTTGTTGGCTGTGACCACGTGTTTGCCGGCGGCGATAGCCTCCATCACCAGCTGACGGGCAATGCCGTAGCCACCGATCAGCTCGACCACGATGTCGATGTCCGGGTTGGCGATGACGGCGCGGGCATCGTTGACGACCTTGACGCTGTCGCCGACCAGTGCCTGTGCCCGTGCGACATCCAGATCCGCCACCATGGTGATTTCGATGCCCCGACCGGCACGGCGGCAAATTTCCGCCTGGTTGCGCTTGAGCACGCTGAAAGTGCCACTGCCTACGGTGCCAATGCCCAGCAGGCCTACTTGAATCGGGTTCATTCGGGAAGTCTTCGTTGGTTGGGGAAAAGATACGATCAAGAGCCGGTCATCCTGCGCGTGCGGCGACCAGCTTGACCGATGCCTGTGCGCGTTCGCGTTCGCGTTCGTCATCGTGGCGCTTGCGGTAGAGCTCCAGGAACCGGGCAATGCGCCCGATGGCCTCGCGCAGGTCATCCTCGTGGGGCAGGAAGACGATGCGGAAATGGTCCGAGCCTTTCCAGTTGAAGCCGGTGCCCTGCACCAGCATGACCTTGGTTTCCTGCAGCAACTCCAGGATGAACGCCTGATCGTCCTTGATCGGATACAGACTCGGGTCGAGCCGGGGGAACATGTACAGCGCTGCAGCCGGCTTGACGCAGCTGACGCCGGGGATGGCCGTGATCAACTCATACGCCAGGTCGCGCTGGCGGCGCAACCTGCCGCCCTCGGCAATCAGGTCGTTGATGCTCTGGTAGCCGCCCAGCGCAGTCTGTATCGCCCACTGCCCTGGCACATTGGGGCACAGGCGCAGGTTCGACATCATGTTCAGGCCGTCGATGTAGTCCTTGGCCACGAACTTGTCGCCCGAGACGACCATCCAGCCGGCGCGGTAACCGCACGAGCGGTAACTCTTGCTCAGGCTGTTGAAGGTCAGCGTCAACACGTCGTCGCTGAGCGAGCCGATGGCGGTATGGGTGGCGCCGTCATACAGGATCTTGTCGTAGACCTCGTCGGCAAAAATGACCAGCCCGAACTCGCGGGCGATGTCGATGATGCCGCGCAGCAATGCGTCGGAGTACAAGGCGCCGGTCGGATTGTTCGGGTTGATCACGACGATGCCCTTGGTACGGGGCGTCACCCTGGCCCGGATGTCGGCCAGATCGGGCATCCAGCCGGCGCTTTCGTCACAACGGTAATGCACCGGTACACCACCGGACAAGGACACCGCTGCCGTCCACAGCGGATAGTCGGGCGCGGGAATCAGCATCTCGTCGCCGTCGTTGAGCATCGCGTTGCTGGCCATGACGATCAGCTCCGAGGCGCCGTTGCCCAGATAAATGTCGTCAAGCGTCACGCCGGCAATACCCTGCTGCTGCGTATAGTGCATCACCGCCTTGCGGGCCGCAAAAATGCCCTTGCTCTCGGAGTACCCGGCAGAATTGGGAAGGTTGCGGATCATGTCCTGCTGGATCTCTTCCGGCGAATCGAAGCCGAACACCGCCAGGTTGCCGATGTTGAGCTTGATGATCTTGTGGCCTTCGTCCTCCATGCGCTGCGCGCACTCGAGGATAGGACCCCGGATGTCGTAACAGACGTTGTCGAGTTTGGTCGATTTGCGGATCATCTTCATGAGGGCCCCCAGCCATAGCCGCTGCAGCGGGAAACCTATAATTTGACCACAGTTGCGCAGGCTTACCGACAATGAAACTCCATCCCGACAAATCGAACGTCCAGACCATCACGGCTTATGGCGCAGGATGGATAGCAGTCGATGGTGAACGCATCGAGGCCAGCGTCATCATCGGCTCGGGCGGCGAGCGCATCGACTGGTCATGCAGGCGGTTTTCCGAGCTGCATGCAGGCCATTTCGCGCAGCTGGCCGCACTTGACACGGAGCTGGTGATATTTGGCAGCGGTGCCCGAATCCGCTTTCCCGATCCGGCCTGGTTGCAGCCGCTGATGCAACGCCGGCTTGGCATCGAGACCATGGATAGCCATGCGGCGTGCCGCACCTATAACATCCTCTCTGGCGAAGGCCGCAAGGTCGTCGTGGCCTTGCTGATTGAAGAGGCGCCCGGCTGACTGCGAACAGCCGGTGTTTTGCGGTTAAAATACACGGCTTCGGTCCGGCCCATCTTCTCTTTGTCTGGAGCGGGTGCCAGGTCCGGTTCCTGACACATCCAGCACGCGAGACACAAGCAACCTATGGCGATCGTTGTCAACAAACCCCTCCCTGAATTTGAATCCGTTGCAACCAATGGCGTCAAGGTGACGAACACCAGCCATCTTGGCGCAGCACTGGTTCTCTACTTCTATCCAAAGGACAACACGCCGGGGTGCACCACCGAAGCGATGCAGTTCCGCGACAAGTACAAAGACTTCGTCAAGGCCGGTGCCACTGTCTTCGGCGTTTCGCGTGACAACATGAAGTCGCACGACGACTTCAAGGCCAAGCTCGAACTGCCGTTCGAACTGATCGCCGATACCGAAGAGAAGATGTGCCACATGTTCGGTGTGGTCAAGAACAAGATCATGTACGGCAAAAAGGTCAAGGGCATCGAGCGCAGCACCTTCCTGGTAGGCGCCGATGGCCTGCTGGTTGAAGAGTGGCGCGGACTCAAGGTCCCCGGTCACGTCGACGACGTGCTCAAGGCCGTGAAAGCACTCAAAAAGGCAGCCTGACGGCACGCCGAAATACGTCTGCGGGCTCATGCATAATGGGCGCATGCCGTTGACTTCAGACGCCGCTCTTTCCCAGCAAGCCGCCTTGGTCCAGGGCGGCTTTCTTGTTTCTGGGTAGCCCGTTTTGTCGCGGCTTCGTGCAGTTTTCCAACCTCCCGTGAGTACCCAGGACCATGCCTCTTCCGCCCGCGCCCACCAAACGTGCTGCTTTGTTGACCAGTTCGGCGTTTGACGTCCCAGCCAAAGGCATATCCAAGAACCGGCGCAAGAATTCCGACATACCTGCACACGACGAAACTGTCGCAGAATTGCCTTTGCAGCAGGTCGAGACCCGAAAACCGACGCGGCCGGCTCCGGCAAGGGTTGCGACAAGCACGCCCCAACCTGCGTTGCGTATCGTCACCGACCCGCGTGCGGTGGAACCGACACCTGCGGCCAGGCCTGCGTCCGATTCCGTGGCGACTTTGCCGACCGGAAGTCGCCGGCGCAAATCCAGCGGCCAGCCCAAACTGTTCGTGCTCGATACCAATGTGTTGTTGCACGATCCGATGTGCCTGTTCCGATTCGAGGAACACGACATCTTCCTGCCGATGATCGTTCTCGAGGAGCTGGATGGTCACAAGAAGGGCATGACCGAGGTCGCGCGCAATGCGCGGCAGACCAGTCGCTGGCTTGACGCACTGGCCGGCAGCAGCGGCGCCGATATCGGCGACGGCCTGCGGCTGGACAGCACCGGGCATCGCGACGCCGGCGGCAAGCTGTTCTTTCAGACCGAGGCGCTCAATTACACGCTGCCGAGCAGCCTGCCCCAGGGCAAGGCCGACAACCAGATACTTGGTGTCGTCGAGGCACTGGGCCACAAGCTGCGCGATGCCAACAAGTCAGGCAGCAAGTTGGCGCGTGACGTGGTGCTGGTGTCCAAGGACATCAACATGCGGGTCAAGGCCAGGGCACTGGGCCTTGCCACCGACGACTACCAGAACGACAAGACACTGGCCGATGGTGACCTGCTTTACGCAGGTTCGCTGGCGCTGCCGACAGATTTCTGGTCCACCCATGGCCAGACGGTGGAGAGCTGGCAGCAAGGTGTGCATACCTTCTACCGGATCACCGGGCCGGTGGTCCCCAGCCTGCTGATAAACCAGTTCGTGTTCTTCGAGGCGCCTGGCGAACCGAGCCTGTATGCGCGTGTCACCGAGATTCGCGGCAAGACCGCGGTTTTCAAGACACTGAAGGACTTCAACCATCTGAAGAACGCGGTATGGGGTGTCACGACACGCAACCGCGAACAGAATTTCGCGATGAACCTGCTGATGGATCCCGAGGTCGACTTCGTCACGCTCACAGGTACTGCCGGCACCGGCAAGACCCTGATGGCGCTGGCCGCCGGCCTGACACAGGTGCTCGATGACCGGCGTTATACCGAGATCATCATGACCCGCGCCACGGTCAGCGTCGGCGAAGACATCGGATTCCTGCCCGGTACCGAGGAAGAAAAGATGGGGCCCTGGATGGGCGCGCTCGACGACAACCTGGAGGTGCTGGGCAAGACCGATACCGGCGCCGGCGAATGGGGGCGTGCCGCGACCAGCGAACTGATCCGCAGCCGGATCAAGGTCAAGAGCATGAATTTCATGCGCGGGCGCACCTTCCTGAACAAATACGTCATCATCGACGAGGCGCAGAACCTGACGCCCAAGCAGATGAAGACCCTGATAACCCGGGCCGGCCCTGGCACCAAGATCATCTGCATGGGCAATCTGGCCCAGATCGACACGCCCTACCTCACCGAAGGCTCTTCCGGCCTCACTTTCGCGGTCGACAAGTTCAAGGGCTGGCCACACAGCGGCCATATCACGCTGGCGCGCGGCGAGCGGTCACGACTGGCCGATTTCGCCAGCGAGGTGCTGTAGCAACAGCCGACATCCGACGAAGTGTTGGTGCCAGAGCAAAAATTGCTGCGCTTGTTTATTGGTCTGGCACACAAGTTGAACAGCCGACATCCGACGAAGTGTTGGTGCCAGAGCAAAAATTGCTGCGCAATTTATTGGTCTGGCACACAAGTTCTCAGAAATCCCCGTTGTTGCCGCTGGCCAGGCTTTCGAACTTGGTGATCTGGCGCAGGAACGCCAGTTTGACGACGCCGGTCGGGCCGTTGCGTTGCTTGGCAATCAGGATTTCGGCTACACCAGGTTCCTTGCAGGCATCCTTGGTGTAGTACTCGTCGCGGTAGATGAACATGATGATGTCGGCATCCTGTTCGATCGCGCCTGATTCGCGCAAATCGCTCATCATCGGGCGCTTGTCCGGCCGTTGCTCGACGCTGCGGTTGAGCTGCGACAGGGCAATGACGGGGCACTTCAGCTCCTTGGCCAGCATCTTCAGGCCGCGCGAGATTTCGCCCAGTTCGGTTGCGCGGTTCTCGTCGGAGCCGCCCGAGCCGCTCATCAGTTGCAGGTAGTCGACAACGATCAGTCCGAGCTGGCCGCACTGGCGGGCCAGGCGGCGCGCGTTGGCGCGCAACTCGCTGGACTTGAGACCGGCGGTCTCGTCAATATGCAGCGAAATGGTACGCAGCTTCTCGATGGCCTCGGTCAGTCGCGGCCATTCTTCGTCGGTCAGCTTGCCGGTGCGCAGATGGCTCTGGTCGATGCGGCCAATCGAACCGACGATACGTACCGCCAGCTGGGCGGCGCCCATTTCCATCGAGAATACCGCGACCGGCAGACCTTCGTTCAAGGCCACGTGCTCGGCGATGTTGATCGCAAATGCGGTCTTGCCCATCGACGGACGGGCCGCCAGAACGATCAGGTCTCCGGCCTGGAAGCCGGCCGTCATACGGTCCAGATCGTAGAAGCCCGTCGGTACACCGGTCACGTCGTTCGGGTTGTCGGCCATTTCCTGCACCCGGTCGAGCAGGTCCACGACCAGGGTATCCATGGCCTGAAAACCCTGCTTCATGCGCGAGCCCTGCTCGCCGATCTGGAAGATCTTGCGCTCGGCCTCGTCAACAATATCGGCTACCGGCCGGCCCTTGGGATTGAAGGCGTTGGTGGCGATTTCGTCGCTGGCGCTGACCAGCTTGCGCAAGATCGACCGCTCGCGCACGATTTCGGCATAACGGCGGATATTGCCGGCGCTGGGCACGTATTGGGCCAGTGAATTCAGATATGCAAGGCCCCCGATCTCATCGGCCTTGCCCTGGCTTTGCAGGTGCTCGAATACCGTGATCACGTCGGCCGGTTTGCTGGCGTTGATCAGGGCGCCGATGGCGCCGTAGACCAGTTTGTGCTCATAGCGGTAGAAGTCTTCGTCGGTCAGCAGATCGGACACCCGATCCCAGGCGCCGTTGTCCAGCAACAGGCCACCCAGCACACTGGATTCAGCCTCGTTCGAATGCGGTGGGACACGCAACTGGGCGATCTGGCGATCGTCACTGTAATCATCTGCAGCGGAAAGTACGGCGGACATGGTCATGAAGGGTTGGCCTTTGATGCTACGCTGGCAGTTGCCGTGCGTCGAGTGAAAAGCTGGGGACAAGCGCCGGCAGAGGCTGTGCACAAGTTGTGGAAATGGCGGGACAAGTCGCGCCCGCAAACACAAAAGCCACCATGGCGTGCGCCCTGGTGGCTTTTGTGTTTGCGGGCGGGTCCGGCATGACACCGGGCCCGCTTTGAGGCAATTGACCGACGCTCAGGCCGTCTCGCCGTACACCGAGACGGTGATATCCACGGAGACGTCGGTGTGCAGTGCCACGCTCACCGTCGTGTCGCTCACGACCTTGATCGGGCCGGAGGGCATGCGGATCTGCGATTTGACGATTTTGTAACCTTGCTTGACCAGTTCCTCGGCGATGTCCGCGTTGGTGACCGAGCCAAACAGACGACCGTCAACGCCGGCCTTCTGGGTCAGCTTGCAGGTCGAGCCACCGAGCTTCTCGCCGACGGCTTGCGCCTCGGCCAGTTTGGCGGCAGCGGCCTTTTCGAGTTCGGCGCGCTTGGCTTCGAACTCCAGCTTGGCCGAAGCGGTTGCGCGGCGGGCACGTCCGGAAGGAATCAGGAAATTGCGGGCGTAACCGTCTTTGACCTTGACGATTTCACCGAGATTGCCAAGGTTCACGACCTTGTCGAGCAGAATGATTTGCATGTTCGTGACCCCTTAGATGCGGTGCTGGTCGCTATACGGCAGCATGGCCAGGAAGCGTGCACGCTTGATGGCGGTGTTGAGCTGGCGCTGGAATATCGCCCGGGTGCCGGTCAGGCGGGCGGGAATGATCTTGCCGTTTTCGGCAATGAAATCGCGCAAGGTGTCGATGTCCTTGTAGTCGATCTCTTCGACGCCGGTGACAGTAAAGCGGCAAAAGCGCTTGCGCTTGAACAGCAGATTCTGGGCCGGGCGCTTGGGGCGCTTGTCTTTGTTGAAACGTTTGGGTCCTGGCATGGTATTTCCTTCGGTTGGCAGGCGCAGTGGTCAGTCTGACTGAAGCGGCGCGACCTGCTGAGACAACGGGGTTGGAGCTGGCGAAAATTCCTGTATGTGAAAGACGACGGATTTACCGTTGCGGGGTGTGGCCAGAAAGCCGGTGAAATTCCAGACGCTGCCTGCGACCTGTTTTGCCAGTCGCTCGGCATTTGCACCCAGTGCCACCGCCTTCAAGGCCGCCTTGATCTGTCTCACCTGCCCTGCTTCCTCGACACTGGAGGCATGCTCCAGTTTGAGGTTCAGGGCCGGGATTCCTGCCGGCGTGTAACGCATCGCATCGCGTTCCACCACACTGGCGGTCAGGATCAGGCGGTTGGCAGCCTCATTCACCCCGCGTGGGTCAATCAGTTGTTGCGGTCGTTGTTCCGGTCGCTGTTGTTGCGATCGTTGTTGTTACCGTGAAACTCGGCCTGCTGGGCCTTGCGTGCGTCTTCGCGCTCAACGGTTTTCATCATCGACGAAGGCGTGATGTCTGCCTTCTTGCGCAGCACGGTCAGATGGCGTAACACGGCATCATTGAACTTGAATGCATGCTCGAGTTCACCCATCACGGCCTGGTCGGCTTCGATGTTGATACACAGGTAATGGGCCTTGGCGAGCTTGTTGATCATGTAGACCAACTGGCGCCGACCCCAGTCTTCGACCCGATGGATCTTGCCGCCGCCGGCGGTGATCATGGTCTTGTAGCGTTCCAGCATGGCTGGAACCTGCTCGCTCTGATCCGGATGGATCATGAGAATGATTTCGTAGTGACGCATGCATACTCCTTGTGGATGGCCCTCTTCCTTGGTATGGATCTGGGGCCGGTAAAGCCACCCCCGGCGTCTAAACAAGGTGTGGCAAGGCGAAGCCCGCGATTATATGCCACAGATCGTGCCGCGGTCTACCCAGTCACGCCAAAGGGCGCCAACGCGGTTCAGGGACGGTCGGCGTTCAGCCGCGGGTACCGGATGTACTCCACCAGCGCTTCGGCCGCACGGTCGGGTTTTCGCGTCACCAGGCTGACCAGCAGGATCACGGCAAATCCGACTGGTACGCCAAACAGGCCCGCCGAAATGGGCTGAATGTCCCACCACAGGCGAACCGCAGACGTCACGCCGAACACGCTGCGCAGCCAGGGCTGGTTCATGACCATGTAGTACCCTGTCGTCAGCAGTCCGGCGGCCATGCCCAGTGAGGCCGCGATGCCGGTGGCACGTTTCCAGAATATGCCCAGCGTCAGGGCAGGAAAAAACGAGGCGGCGGCAAACGAGAATGCAGCCGACACCAGGAACAGGATGTCGGCGGGTTTTTGCGACGCAACATACGCAGCCGCAAGTGCGACCACCAGCACCAGCATCTTGGACAAGGCGACGCGACGCGCTGTCGAGGCGTTGGGGTCGATCATCTTGTAATACAGGTCGTGGCTCAGTGCGTTGGCGATCGTGAGCAGCAGTCCGTCTGCCGTGGACAGGGCTGCAGCAAGGCCGCCGGCAGCCACCAGTCCGGACACGACATACGGCAGGCCACCGATCTCCGGCGTGGCCAGCACCAGGATGTCACCGCTGATGCTCATTTCGTTGAGCTGCAGGATTCCATCGTGGTTGATGTCGGTGACCGACAACAGCGACGGATCGACCTTGCTCCACGACGCGATCCAGGTTGGCAACTGGTCGAAGGGTGTCCCCACCACCACCGTGAAGATCTCGTATTTCACCAGCACCGCGAGCGCCGGCGCCGTGAAATACAGCAGGAAGATGAACACCATGGACCATCCCACCGACTCGCGTGCCTCCTTGACGCTGGGTACGGTGTAGTAGCGCATCAGGATATGCGGCAACGCGGCAGTGCCCACCATCAGGCAGAAGATCAGGGCCAGGAAATTGCGCCGGGCCACGTCATAGGCTTGGCGTTGCCCCGGGCTTCCGTCTGGGTCGCCAGTGAAAGGCTGGCCGTGGGGAACCATGCCGTTGAGTGGCTCGGCCTTCGCGTCTGCACTGGCTTTGGCACTGCTCCAGCGTGCGATCGCGGCCTGCGGGTCCACTGGCAGGCTGAACAGCGCCTTTTCGGCCGCGGCGATATCGGTGGCAGCCCCGGTGCCACCGGCCGCATTCAGCCGATCAAGCCGGGCCTTGGTCTTTCGCCGTTCCTCCGCCAGCGCTGCGGCCGGCGCCTTGAGCCGCTTGGCCAGTTCGGCCGAACGCTCCGCAAAAACCTTGCGCACCGCCAGTTCGCCGGGATCGACCAGCAATTTCTTCTCGAGCGCCGTCACCTTCTCCAGTTGGTAACCGTAGATCACCTGCGGCACCGGAAAACCGGTCTGCTTCACGGACAACCAGACCACCGGGATCATGTAGGCAACGATCAGAATGAAGTATTGCGCGACCTGCGTCCACGTCACTGCACGCATGCCGCCCAGGAAGGAACACACCAAAATTCCACCCAGCCCCAGGAAAATACCCAGCTCGAACTGCACCCCGGTCAGCTGCGACGTGATCAGGCCGACACCGGAAATCTGCGCCACCACGTAGGTGAAGGAACACAGGATCGCCGCGATGATGCCCAGCAGCCGTGGCAGATTGCCGCCATACCGGTCGCCCAGAAAATCGGGCACCGTGAACTGGCCGAACTTGCGCAGATAAGGCGCCAGAAACAGCGCTACCAGGCAATAACCGCCGGTCCAGCCCATGATGAATGCCAGCCCGCCGTAGCCGGTGAGGTACAAGGTGCCGCCCAGCCCAATGAACGACGCCGCCGACATCCAGTCGGCACCGGTTGCCATGCCGTTGTACATCGCCGGCACGCGGCGCCCCGCGACGTAATACTCCACGGCATCATGGGTCCGGCTCAGGATGCCGATACCGGCATAGAGTCCGATCGAGCCCAGCAGGAAGATCGATCCGATCCAGCGTCGCGGCAATCCCACTTGTTCGAGCATTGCCAGGGCCAGGACGAAGGCCAGAAAGCCGGCCATGTACCAAAGGTATATGCGATCAATATCGTGCTTGAACGCGATTCTGGACGCACGATCCCCGACGGCAGACATCGGCGCCCGATACTTCGGCATGGTCAGTCCTCGCCTTCCTGGACGTCATGCTCCACATCGAGCCTTGCCATGTAATGCGCATAGAACCAGATGATGGCGCCGTAGACCAGCAGCGAACCCTGTGCCGCCATCCAGAAACTGAAGGGCCAGCCAAAAAAGGTGAAGCTCAGTTCCCGCGCAAAATAGCTCACGACAAACGTAACAACAAACCACAGGCCCAGCAGCATCGTGGACACGGCCAGATTGCGACGCCAATAGACGCGGCGATTTTCATGGTGGTCGGGTACGGGCTGGTTCACGCTGCCTCACCCGGCGCCAGCGACAGACGATTGCAGCTCGCGCGCCAACTGGGCCGCCACCTTCGGCTCGAAGCTGCGCAGATGGTGCAGGATGCGGTGGGCTTCGTCCGGTAACTGCCGGTCCATTTCGACCCGCGCCAGCTGGTACCAGCCAAACGGACTCATCGGTTGCAACGCGGTGTTGCTGCGCAGTGCCGCCGCGGCCTCATCGAGGCGGCATTGGCGAATAAGCAGCAGGCCCAGGCCATACCAGGCACGGTCCTGCCGCGGGTCGATCGCGATCGCCTTGCCAAACGCCTCCTCGGCGGCGATGTCCTGGCCGTCTTCAGCGAGCAGATAGGCCAGATTGAACCAGTCCGACGCTTGTCTCGGATGGCAGCGGACCATCTGCTGCTGCGCACAAATCGCCTCCGAGCGATGGCCGACCCTGGCCAACAGGAAGGCGCGGCTGGCCATCGCATGGCGATCCTCAGGCGACAATTGCAACATTGCACCAAAACATTCGAGCGCCTGCCCGTCATGCCCGAGCGCGAGGCAAGCCCTGGCCCGCCACCGAAGGGCCGCAATGCGCAACCAGCGGCTCAGCGGCACAAGGCCACTCCGATCTCGACACACAGGCGGATTTTCGACAGCGTCGCAGCCAGCCAGATGACGCTCAGCATCAGAAACGCGACCAGGGGCAGATGGCGCTGCGCGACCGGACCGGTCGGAAGTCGGCGCGCCAGCGCAACCGCCGGACGGGCCACCACGCCCAGCAGCTGGTAGAACAGGTTCTGCCCGCGCCGCTCGCCGGCCAGTTTGCCAAGCAGCCATTGACCCAGCAAGGCCATCATTGCAATTTCGGCGAGCAGTTTGACGGCAATCACGAACAGCAACATCACAAGCGTCCAAGCCTAAAACACCATTAGTCGATGCAGGCCTTACCTACCACTTACATCGACCCTGCGCAGCGCCCGATCAAGGGAAGACCCCTAAAGGGTTTTCCAGCGCACCCCCTGCGGTTCGGGTGCTGCCGGATACGCGCTCAACCGGCCAAGCGTCGCCAGGTGTCGATGACCGTATCCGGATTGAGCGAAATCGAATCAATGCCTTCGTCACGCAGCCAGGCAGCGAAATCCGGATGGTCGCTGGGACCCTGGCCACAAATGCCGACATACTTGCCCTGGGCCCGGCAGGCCTGGATCGCCATGCGGATCAGTGACTTGACCGCCGGGTCGCGCTCGTCGAAGTCGGCCGCCAGCAGTTCCAGCCCCGAGTCGCGGTCCAGGCCCAGCGTGAGCTGCGTCAGGTCGTTGGAGCCGATCGAGAAACCATCGAAATACTGCAGGAACTCGCTGGCCAGGATCGCATTGCTCGGAATCTCGCACATCATGATGATCTTCAGACCGGTCTCATCACCCGCCTGCGCGCCGTCACCCCGACGCAAGCCATGGGCCGCCATCAGTTCGGTCACCTTGCGCGCCTGCTCGAGCGTCCGGACAAACGGCACCATCAACTGCACATTGGTCAGGCCCATGTCGTTGCGCACCCGCAGCATTGCCTCACACTCCATCGCGAAGGCTTCACCGAATTCCGCGCTGATGTAACGCGCTGCGCCCCGAAAGCCCAGCATCGGGTTTTCTTCGTCGGGTTCGTAGCGGCTTCCTCCGATCAGCGTGCGGTATTCATTGCTCTTGAAATCGGACAGTCGCACGATGACCGGCTTGGGCCAGAACGCCGCCGCGATCGTGGCCACGCCTTCGGCCACGCGGTCGACATAAAAGGCCCGCGGCGACGCGTGGCCCCGCGCCACCGATTCGACCGCCTTCTTCAAATCGGCATCGACACTGGGGTAGTCGAGGATGGCCTTGGGATGCACCCCGATGTTGTTGTTGATGATGAACTCCAGCCGCGCCAGACCGACACCGGCGTTGGGCAATTGGCAGAAGTCGAACGCCAGCTGCGGATTGCCGACGTTCATCATCACCTTGACCGGGATCTGCGGCATCGTGCCGCGTTCGACCTGTTGGACCTCGGTCTCGAGCAGTCCGTCATACACAAAACCGGTGTCTCCTTCGGCGCAACTGACCGTGACCAGCACGCCTTCCTTGAGCAATTCAGTGGCGTCGCCACAACCCACAACGGCCGGAATGCCGAGTTCACGCGCGATGATCGCCGCGTGGCAGGTGCGGCCGCCGCGGTTGGTGACGATCGCCGAGGCACGCTTCATGACCGGCTCCCAGTTCGGATCGGTCATGTCCGTCACCAGCACGTCGCCCGCTTGAACCTTGTCCATCTCTGACAGGTTGTGCACCAGCCTGACCGGGCCGGTGCCGATCTTCTGACCGATCGCCCTGCCCTCGACCAGCACCGGGCCCTTGCCCTTGAGCTTGTAACGGTACTCGACCTTGCCGGCTGCCTGGCTCTTGACCGTCTCTGGCCGCGCCTGCAGGATATAGAGCTTGCCGTCCTGGCCGTCCTTGCCCCATTCGATATCCATCGCGCGGCCGTAGTGCTCCTCGATGACCAGGGCATAACGTGCCAGCTGTTCGACGTCGGCGTCCGACAACGAATAACGGTTGCGCATCTCGATCGGCACGTCGGTGGTCTTGACCAGCGTTCCCTGTGCCGCTTTTTCAGCGTCACTGGTGAACTGCATCTGTATCAGCTTGGAGCCAAGACTGCGCCGCACGATGGCCTTCTTGCCGGCCCGAAGAATCGGTTTGTGGACATAGAACTCATCCGGATTGACGGCGCCCTGCACCACCGTCTCGCCGAGTCCGTAACTCGACGTGATGAAAACCAGATCCTGGAAACCCGACTCGGTGTCGATCGTGAACATCACACCGGCTGCGCCCAGGTCCGAGCGCACCATGCGCTGGATGCCAGCGCTCAGCGCCACGTGCTCATGGGCAAAGCCCTTGTGGACCCGGTAGCTGATCGCGCGGTCGTTGTACAGGGAGGCGAACACCTCCTTGATCTTGTGCAAGACGTCTTCGATGCCGACGACGTTGAGAAACGTCTCCTGCTGGCCGGCAAACGATGCGTCGGGCAGGTCTTCGGCGGTGGCCGACGAGCGAACCGCAAACGAGAGGTGGGGCGCCGCAACGCTCAAGGTCGCGAATGCGTCGCGGATCGCCTGTTCGAGGTCCTTCGGAAAAGGTTGTGCCTGGACCATTGCACGAATCCTTGCGCCGGTGGCCGCCAGGGTACGCACGTCGTCGACATCAAGCGCATCCAGCAAGGACTTGATCTTGTCGCGCAATCCGGCATGCTGCAGGAATTCGCGGAAAGCGTGGGCCGTGGTCGCAAAACCGGTGGGCACATTCACGCCGCTGGGCAGATGGGCGATCATCTCGCCGAGGCTGGCGTTCTTGCCACCCACCGACTCGACGTCGCCCATTCTCAGGTTCTCAAACGGTACGACCAGGGCGGTCGGTCCAAACAATGCAGACATGGGAAAACTCCGGAGGTTGTGAAAATCGGTTCCGGCGCAATGGCGGCGCAGATGCCGCATGCTGCCTGGTCCATGGCGCGGTCCCAGCATGGTGCTTGGCGTTCTGGGAGGGGATGGGCCATGGGTATCGTGTCTGTCGCCAGCGGGCGTTGCAAACATTGTAGAGTGCGACCATGGGCCGCGCGCCAGTACGCCGGCGGCCTCCCCTTAGCCTCAGGACGCCTTGCACCATGCCCAATCGCACCGTGTTTTTCATCTCCGACGGTACCGGCATCACCGCCGAGACCTTCGGCAATGCCATCCTGGCCCAGTTCGAACTCAAGGCCCGGCATATCAGGCTGCCCTTCACCGACACCGCCGACAAGGCGCACCAGGTGGTACGCCAGATCAACCACGCAGCCGTGCTCGACGGCAACAAGCCGATCGTGTTCACCACGCTGGTCAACATGGAGATCCTGCAAATCCTGCAGGAAGGATGCCAGGGCATGTTGCTCGACATGTTCGGCACCTTCGTGCATCCGCTGGAAACCGAACTGCAACTCAAGTCCAGCCATCGGGTCGGGCGCTTCAGCGATGCCAGCAAGAGCAAGGAATACCAGGACCGCATCGAGGCGATCAATTTCTCGCTGGCGCATGACGACGGGCAATCCAACCGCGACCTGGAGCACTCCGATGTGATTCTGGTGGGTGTCAGCCGCAGCGGCAAGACACCCACATCACTCTATCTGGCCATGCAGTACGGACTGAAAGCCTCGAACTATCCACTGATACCTGAGGATTTCGAGCGCCAGCAGTTGCCGCCGGCGCTGCTGCCGCACCGGGCCAAGCTGTTCGGCCTGACGATCACGCCAGAGCGGCTCAGTGAGATTCGCCATGAACGGCGGCCGAATTCTCGGTATGCCTCGATCGACAACTGTCGCATGGAAGTGGCCGAAGGCGAAGCCATGATGCGCCGCAGCGGTATCCGCTGGTTGTCGACAACGACCAAGTCGATCGAAGAGATCGCCACCACGATCCTGCAGGACATCCGGCCCGAGCGTCTGAGTTATTGACAGGACACAGGTTCGGCTGAACCGCCGCTGCGCCTGGGCCGATTGTGGCGCACAGTTCTGCTCAATGCCTGGGCAGGCATGGTCAGACCGCGCCGATGTCGATGCGGTTTGGCGCTGCTGCTTGATCAATCCTGGGCAGCAAGTTTCAGCACTTTCTTCAAGCTTCGTTGCGCTATGGCGAAGCGAAAATTGTGATCCTGCCACTACAAATGGGAATGATTTGCATTAAGATACGACATCCTTGCATTTATTCACAAGCCAGCCAGGTCCCTTCACTGCGAGCGGACGTAGCCAGCCAATGTTGCTCCACCCAACCGAGGCTTTCAAACCATGGCACCCCGCAGACATCTCCGACGCTCCCCAACTTCTCCCGCCACCAGCCAACAGGCATCGGCACTCTCCAGCAACCCGGCGCTTCTGCCTATCGGTGCGCTGCTGTTGGCCGGCAGCATCAATGCATTGGCGCAGACAGCTGCAACCGGCGCCAGCAAGACACTGCCGACCGTGACGGTGACGGAAAAGGCGCTGGCGCCAGAAGGCAAGGATACGATTCGTACCACCACAAGCACCATCGGCAAGGGCAACCAGCAATTGCGCGATATTCCGCAGTCGGTCACCGTCGTGACGGAGAAGCTGATCGACGACCGCAACCTCGATACCCTCAAGGATGTGCTGCACAACACGGCTGGCATCACCTTTCTGGCGGCTGAAGGCGGCGAGGAAGACATCCGGCTGCGCGGCTTTTCACTTGCCGGAACCGGCGATATTTTTGTCGACGGAATGCGCGACCCTGCGTTCTATGAACGCGACACATTTGCCAATGACCGCATCGAATTGCTGCGCGGGTCCGCGTCCATGCTGTTCGGGCGTGGCTCAACCGGTGGCGCGGTCAACCAGGTCACGAAGCAGGCCCGGACCATCGATTCCAACGAAGTGACGACGACAATCGGCAGCCACGACTATCGGCGGCTGACCGGCGACTTCAACCTGCACACCGGTGAAAATGCAGCGTTGCGCCTCAATGCCATGGTCACCAATGCCAACAACAACGGCGCTGGCAGCAGCATCGACAAATCGGGTATCGCAGCCAACTATCGCTGGGGTATCGGAACCGCCAATGAATTCTCGGCGTCGCTCTACCATCTGGACAATCGCAACGGCATGAACTACGGCTTGCCGTGGATTCGGCCCACGGCCGCCTCGCCAGTCGCGCAGACCGGACTGATCACGCGGCTCGACCCGGATGCCTTCTTCGGCCTGGCGAGCGACCGGAACAACGGATCGGCCGACTACCTGACCTTCAGCCACACGCACCGGTTTGAGGACAACGGAGAACTAAAGACCCAGATCCGCCGCGGCAGCTACGACCGCGACCAGCGCGCCGGAACAGTCCGATTCGCCGGCACCAACCCCAGCGCGACCAATCCGCTGACCAATCCGGCGGCCGTGGGTCTGGACAATCTGACCGGCGCCACCGTTCTGAACCGCGGCACGCAGAACAAGATCCAGGACTTCGACAGCCTGTATGTGCAAAGCGACCTGAGCAGGAAGTTCAAGGGTCTCGGTCTGACGCATGAACTGCTTGCCGGCGTTGACTTCGCACAGGAGACGAAGAAGGTGTACGCGGCGCTGAGCGCCGGCCAAGGGGGTGTCAACATCGCCAAGCCACAAACCACGATCGGCACGCCCAATGATGGCGCATGGGTGGATGAAGACAGTCGGGTGCTAGGCACCAACAACCAGTTCAAATCCACTGGCTGGGGTGCCTATGTGCAGGATCTGGTCGAGGTCGCGCCGCACTGGAAGGTGCTCGGCGGTCTGCGCTACGACGACATGCGGGGTGACTACGACAGTGTCAACCTGAACAACGGCACTGTCACGTCGTACCAGCAGAAAATTGCGAAGTGGAGCAAACGTGCCGGCGTGTTGTACCAACCCAATGAATTGAGCTCCTACCACATGTCCTATGGGACATCGTTCAACACGTCGGGTGACACCTACTCGTACAGCGCACTGGGCGCCAACACGCCACCGGAGTCCAGCGTCAACTGGGAGATCGGCGCCAAGCTCGACAGTGCTGACAAGCGGTTCACCACACGGCTCGCTGTATATCGCTCTGTCAAAACCAACGAGCGCAACACCGACCCGGACAACGCCGCCACTGCTTTCCTGCTGTCCGGCGAACGCCATACCGCGGGTTTCGAGGTTGACCTCACGGGGCGTCTGACGGATCGCTGGGAAGTGTATGTGTCGTATGTATGGCAGCCAATCGCCAGGATCGACAAGGCCGCGCCCACGGCCGGCGCCGGAGAACGCGAAGGAGAACGACCATGGCTGACGCCCAGACACAGTGGAACAGTATGGACCACCTACCAGGTCACGCCCCAATGGCGGCTGGGCGGCGGCGTCAACTTCCGCAGTTCCCAGACGCCCAATCGCAACCCTGGTTGGTCGGCGCCCAGTTTCGCCACTGTCGACCTGATGGCCGAGTACGCCATCAACGAGACGTTCACGCTCAAGGCCAACCTGAGCAATGCTGGCAACAAGCTCTACGCCGACGCTTTGTACAGCGGCCACTACATCCCGGGGGCAGGCCGCAATCTTCAGGTGGCGTTGACCGCCAAGTTCTGACAAACCCGGCACTGAAGATACATCGGCCTGCGGATTGACACCATGTCCAGCCTGTACCAGATCCCGGAAATCCTGAGCCCGGCGGAAGTCCGCCAGGCGCGGGAATTGCTCGAGGGCGCGCCTTGGACCGATGGCCGCCAGAGCGCCGGCGAACAGGCTGTGCAGGTCAAGAACAACGAACAACTGCCGCGCGACAGCGAATGCGCGCAGCAGATTCGCACGGCGGTCTCGCACGCGCTGGACCGCTCGGCCATGTTCTTCTCGATGGCGCTACCCAAGCGGATCTTTCCACCCCATGTCAATCGTTATGGCGGTGTGCGCAACGCTTACGGCGCTCACGTGGACAATGCCATCCGCCTGCTTCCGCAGCCCGATGGGCGGCAGGTGCGGACCGATCTGTCCGCCACTCTTTTCCTGTCCGACCCGAAGGAATACGAAGGCGGCGAGCTTGTCATCGGGGCCGGACTGGCGGCACAATGTGTCAAGCTGCCGGCCGGTCACATGGTGCTGTATGCCGGCGACGCGATTCACCGCGTGATGCCGGTCACCCGCGGCCATCGAATCGCCGCGTTCTTCTGGATCGAAAGCATGGTGCGCAGCGACACCCAGCGCGTGCTGCTGCACGAACTCGACATGGCCATCCTGGCGCTGCGCCGGCAACATGGCGATAGTGATAGCAGCGTTGCTCTGACGGGCACCTACCACAACCTGCTGCGAATGTGGGCCGACACATGAGCAGCATACGCACAAAGCCGCAAGCAGCCCAAAGGCCCGCGCGCAAGACCATGATCGGAACGCTTCCTCCGACTGCAAAACTATCGCCCACTGACGACGGGCGCGTCGCCGGCAGCCCCGCCGTGGAAAAACTCCCCGCCGGCATTGTGACGCTGGCCGACCATGCCCGGCATGCGCAGACACGGATGGACTCCCATGCGCAGGCCTATTTCGACGGTGGCGCTGGCGATGAAATCACGGTTCGCAGCAATCGCGCCCACTGGGACAACATCCACCTGCTTCCCCGTGTATTGCGCGACCTGCGTGCAGGCCACACCCGCCAACAATTGCTCGGCCGTACGCTGGCCCATCCCATTTTGCTGGCACCGGTTGCGTACCAGTGCATGGCGCATCCCGACGGTGAGCTGGCATCGGCGCATGCCGCAGCGGCTCTGGGTGCCGGCATGGTGCTCAGCATGCAATCGAGCGTGCCGCTGGACACAGTAGCCCGCGTCGTGCTGGCCGCGCCCGGGCATGGCCCATTGTGGTTCCAGCTCTATATGCAACATGACCGCGGCTTTGTGCGCGAGCTCGTGCAACGGGCGGAAAGCGCCGGCTACGAGGCGCTGGTTCTGACGGTTGACGCTCCGGTGCACGGGGCGCGCGACCGCGAGCGCCGTGCGGGATTTCAACTTCCGCCCCATGTCACCGCCGTCAACCTGTCCAACATCCGGCGTACCCCTGCGCCGGTGCCGGCCACCGGACATCATGGTCTGTGTGACGGTCTCATCGACATCGCGCCGTCGTGGAAAGACCTTGAATGGCTGCAGCAGCAAACCCGTCTGCCGGTTCTGCTCAAGGGCATTGTGCATCCCGACGATGCCCGCCAGGCCCGCGATGCCGGCATCGCTGCCGTGGTGGTCTCAAACCATGGCGGTCGCACGCTCGATACGGTGGTTCCTGCGGCATCGGCACTGCCACGCATCGTCGAGGCGCTGGCGGGCACGATGCCGGTATTGGTCGATGGAGGAATTCGCCGCGGCACCGACGTTCTCAAGGCTGTCGCGCTGGGAGCCAGCGCGGTGCTGATCGGGCGACCGTATATCCATGGCCTGGCCAATGCGGGTGCCGTGGGCGTGGCGCATGTGCTGCGTCTGCTGCGCGACGAACTGGAAATCGCAATGGCCCTGAGCGGGTGTGCCCGACTGGCCGATGCCGGCACGGCTTTGCTGCAACATACCAATGGCGGATGGATGCCAGCATCTGCATACAAGTCGGAAGCCTGATGCACGGTCTTTTTCACTCGCACCATCAAATGAGATTTATTCTCATTTAAAATGCCATGTCTTCGATTGCCATACCATCCGTATTCGCAGCAGACCATGCGCAGCAACCTATCCAGCGCCCCCAAGCGGGAAAACCAGTCAATGCCACTGACCAGGGTGACCGCGCAGCACCAGAGCCAATGAACCGCTATACGCGCCACAGTGCCGCTTTCGCCGCCGTCATCTCATTGCATCTGGTGGTCTTGTGGGCTATTCACTCGGGACTGCAATCGCGGCCACATGAGGTGATCGTGCCGGTGCAGATGCTGGCTGAAGTGATTGAAGCACCACAGCCTCTTGCACTGACGCCGGCGATGCAGACGCCGCAGCCCAAGCTGCAACCGGTTGTCAGGCCAACGCCCCGCCCGGTTCAGACGCCACGCCCTGTGCCGGCGCCGAAACCGGCTAGCGCCATTGCACCCGATCCGACACCGGTGCCCGTGGCAGTAGACCCAACGCCAATGCCGCTCACATCAAGCACTCCCGGTGCGCCGACTGCAAGCCAGAATACAAGCGCGTCGCCAGCCGCAGCCGTTGCGGCTGCCACGATCCCGACACCTGCCGCCGTCGTGCCCGCCTTGCGCGTGCCCGTCACGGTGGAACTCCCGTCGAGCGATGCGCAGTATCTGCAGAACCCGAAACCGCTATATCCCGCCATCAGTCGCCGACTCAGTGAGCAAGGCACGGTGCTGGTTCAGGTCGTGGTCACCGACAAGGGTTATGCACAGGATGCGCAGATCAAGAAGTCCAGTGGCTTTTTTCGCCTCGACAACGCGGCACTTGAAGCCATCTCGCGCTGGCGCTTCGTACCCGGAAAACGCGGTGGGGTGCCTGAAACCATGGCATTCACGGTACCAATCACCTTCGGTCTTCAATAGATCAGTCACAAACGCATCACAGGAGCTTTCATGGAATCGCAATTTGGACTGGCCAGTCTTTGGGAAATGGGCGACGGCATCACCCGGGCCGTGGTGATATTGCTGTTGGTGATGTCAGTGTCATCGTGGACGGTGATCCTGGTCAAGGCAATCGATTTGCTGCGCATCAAACGACTGGCCGCAAGATCAGAGTCGTTCTGGCACAGCGCGGATTTCGCCGAAGGTCTGAGCAATCTAGGCAGCGCACGCGAGAACCCCTTTCGCGTTCTGGCAGAAGAGGGACGCGACGCCACAGCGCACCACCGCGCTACCCGCGCACAATTGCGTGACACACTTGACATCAGTGACTGGGTCACGCGCTGCCTGCGCAATGCCGTCGACGACACGGTGGCGCGGATGCAAGCGGGCCTTGCGGTGCTCGCATCGGTCGGCTCGACAGCACCCTTTGTTGGCCTTTTCGGCACGGTCTGGGGCATCTACCATGCGTTGATGAGCATCAGCGCAACGGGCGAGGCCACCATCGACAAGGTGGCGGGCCCCATCGGCGAGGCGCTGATCATGACCGCACTCGGACTGGCCGTTGCGATCCCCGCGGTGCTGGGCTACAACGCGCTGGTGCGTGGCAACAAGACGGTGATCTACAAACTCAACAGGTTCGCGCACGATCTGCACGCCTATTTCATCACCGGCGCCAGGGTCAACATCGACAAGAACGGCACCGTGGTGTCCATGAAAAAGGCGTAGGCAGCGTGCAAGGATCTGCCCGCACAACGCACCGCTGAACAAGCCCAACCCACAGGATTAACCATGGCATTTGGAACCCAGGAAGACACCGACGAGGTCATGAACGAGATCAACATGACGCCCATGGTGGACATCATGCTCGTACTTTTGATCATCTTCATCGTGACGGTCCCCGTCATGAAACATGCCATCAATATCGACCTGCCGCGTGCCAGCATGGAACGCCTGGACATCAAGCCCGAGACGATACGCCTGGCCATCAACGAGGACGGAGGCTATTTCTGGAATGACCAGCCGGTCGACGATCTCCAGCTGGCAGAGCGACTGGTCGCTGCCGCTGCCCGGCAGCCGCAGCCCGAACTGCATATCCGTGGCGACAAGAACGTGCGCTATGAACGGGTTGCACAGGCAATGGCCTCGGCGCAGCGTTCTGGCGTGAAAAAAATTGCCTTCGTCACAGAGCCGCAGGTCAAACAAGACTGACGGTCGCGATACGACAACCATCCGTTTCGCCCAATGCCACCTGCCCGCACCGACCCATCGGAGACTGGTCCACCATCAGCCGCACCGACCCAACGCAATGCGGGCGAACGCAAAGGCGCCTCAACCAAGATGCCTTGCGTGGACAGCGAAACCCTGCTGCGCGGTCAGGCCAGCGTGGCGATCACGCACAACGGTACGCTGTATCGCCTGCAGGCCACCCGCCAGGGCAAGCTGATCTTGACCAAGTAAATTGCCAACTGCCTCCTAGAGGCCCAGCGCGCCGATGCCGGCCTTGGCCACCTGTGCATCCTCGGTCGATTTGACGCCACTGACGCCCACGGCACCGATACATTGGCCGTCCACCATAATCGGCACCCCGCCTTCGAGCATGCCTGTCAAAAGTGGTGCACTGAGAAATGCGGTGCGCCCACCGTTGACGATGTCTTCGTAAACCTTGCTCTCGCGCCGGCCCAGCGCGGCCGTCTGTGCCTTGCTTGTAGAAATATAGCTGGCGGTTGCGGCAGCGCCGTCCAGTCGCTGCAGGTGCAGCAGATGCCCGCCATCGTCGACAATGGCAATGCACACTGGCCACTGGTTGCGTCGTGCCTCATCAAGGGCGGCCGCGGCAATCAGTTGTACGTCGGAGAATTCAAGAGTGGTTTTGGTTTTCATGGCTGAATCTGGTCATGTTCTTGGAAATAGGCCTTGGCGGCCCGGACCGGCAAGCATAACGCCGGGCAGATTGGCGCGCCGCGTGCCCGGCGCAGGCCTTGGATAACCGCTTGCCGACTGGGCAAATGCCGCCGTGCGAGGGCTGGCACTTGAACTATCCTAGAATGAACTCATCTACCAAGCGGTGGAAACAAAAGGAGCCAACGATATGAATGACCGCGTGCAGACCTACGACTCAATTGCTGGTTATGGCCAAGGCATATCCGCACAACAACGCAACAAGGTGTTGCGCAATACCTATTGGTTGCTGGCACTGAGCATGTTGCCAACGGTGCTGGGTGCCTGGATCGGCGTCACCACCGGCATCACCACCGCACTTGGCGGCGGCCTTGGCCTGGTGGTGTTCATGGGCGGCGCCTTCGGGTTCATGTTCGCCATCGAAAAGACCAAAAACTCCGCAGCAGGCGTACCGGTTCTGCTGGCGTTCACCTTCTTCATGGGATTGATGCTGTCGCGGCTGATCGCGATGGTGCTGGGCTTCAAGAACGGCGCCGACCTGATCATGATGGCTTTTGGTGGCACGGCTGGCGTGTTCTTTGTCATGGCCAGCCTGTCGACCGTCATCAAGCGTGACCTCAGCAGCATGGGCAAATGGTTGACCGTGGGTGCCGTCGTATTGATGGTGGCTGCCATCATCAACGTGTTCGTGGCCTCCTCGGCCGGCATGCTGGCGATCTCGGTGCTGGCCATCGGCATCTTCAGTGCCTTCATCCTGTACGACCTCAAGCGCATCATCGATGGTGGCGAGACCAACTACATCAGTGCGACGCTGGGCTTGTATCTGAGCATCTACAACGTGTTTCAGAGCCTGCTGATCCTGCTGGGCTTCAGCGGCGGCAGCAGCGACTGATCGCCGACCTGCATCGCAAAAGGCCTCTTCATGAGGCCTTTTTTCTGCCCCAATCGCCGATGCAACACTTCAGAAGCGGCGTCAAACTGCCGATAATCCTGACAAGTGAACCCGCCAATCCATGATTCTTCGTCTGATCCCCGTCCTTGCCATCACGCTGCTGATCACAGGTTGTGATGTCGCGAGCGTGCTGGGTCCCGACCCGCGCACCGCGCAGCGCGAGGCCGACGGGCGCGCCATTGGTGGTGCCTGCCGGCACGCCATGCGTGGCATCGAAGACTGCTACAAGCTGAACGAACGCGCTCCCAAGACCGCCATTTTCGAGGGCTGGAAGGACATGGACCGGTACATGCGCGAAAACAAGATCGACGGAATCGCGTCAACGATCCCGGCAAACTCCAGCGAAGTCATGCTGACCGACAACTCCCAGGACAACAAGGCTGAGGCCAAGCATTGAGGCGCCAGCCTGGCTGCGGCGCACGCAGGACACGTTCTCAGCGCTCGCGTTCGAAAACTGCAATGCTCTCCACGTGGGCGGTGTGCGCAAACATGTTGACAACACCGGCTCCGGCACAGCGGTATCCGGCCTGCCGCACCAACACCGCGGCATCGCGGGCCAGCGTTGCCGGATTGCAGCTGACATAGACGATACGTTCGGGCATCTCCCAGGCAGCGGGCACCGACGGCAACAGCGCTGCGTCGATCTCGGGCGCAAGCTCGGTACCTGCAGCATGCAGCTGCGCGTTGTAGGCCATGGCCAGCGCCTGCACCAGTGCAAAAGCACCTTCGCGTGGCGGATCCATCAGCCATTTCTGCGCCGGACCGTCCGCCATCAGCATCTGCGCTGTGATCTCGAACAGGTTGCGGGTGGCAAATCGCACTGGTGCGAGGGCCTGGCCCGGTGCCCGCTGCGCCGCATTGCTGCGGGCGTTGTCTTGCGCGCGGTCGACCAGCGCCTGGCTGCCCTCAATCCCCAACACATCGGCTGCCAGCGTGGCCAGCGGCAACGTGAAATTGCCCAGACCGCAGAACCAGTCGATCACCCGCTCATGCCGCTGCACCGCCAGCAGCCGCAGCGCGCGCCCGACCAGCACCTGGTTGATATACGGGTTGACCTGCGTGAAGTCGGTCGGCCGAAACGGCATGCGGATGCCGAACTCCGGCAACTGGTAGGCCAGCTGCGCGCCACCTGCGTCCAGCGGTGCTACGGTGTCCAACCCACCGGGTTGCAGCCACCACTGGATCACCCTGTTCTTGCCATCGACTGTTGCATCATGGGCGACCGCGAATGCACGCAGCATCGCGCGGTCGGACTCCGGCAATGGAACCATGTGGCGCAGCACCATGGCCACAACCTGGGTCGGTCCGTCGTCGCCCACCGCCAGTTCGATCTGCGCGCAGGCTTCACGTGTCTGCATGCCTTCGATCAGGCTGCGCAAGGGCATCAACAGGTCGCTGACAAACGGGGGCAGCACCAGGCACTGCTGCATGTCGGCCACAAAACCGCTCTTGCGCTCATGAAAACCCACCAGCACCGCACTCTTCTTGCGCACGTAACGCACCGACAGGCGGGCCCGATACCGATAACCCCAGGCCGGGCCATGAATCGGCCGCAACACCATGTCGGGCTTGACCTTGCCCAGGTGCCAGAGGTTGTCCTCCAGCACCCGCTGTTTGACCGCCACCTGCGCGTCGGCATGCATGTGCTGCATCTTGCAGCCCCCACAGGCGCCGTTGTGCAGGCCGAAATGCGGACAGCCTGGCGTGACACGCTGGGAAGACTGCCGATGGATGCTGGTGACCACCGCCTTGTCGAAACTCGATTTCTTGCGAAAGGTGTTCACGCTGACGGTCTCGAACGGCAATGC
>Ga0073904_10000160_pt1 | contig 44663 bp, 39 predicted proteins | sample KloWWTrecipitate_FD_66668 | JGI IMG/M metagenome (GOLD analysis project Ga0073904, IMG submission 66668) | Active sludge microbial communities from Klosterneuburg, Austria, studying microevolution and ecology of nitrifiers - Klosterneuburg... | ecosystem: Engineered > WWTP > Aerobic digester >... | reverse complement strand
CGCCAGTCTCCGAAATTGGGCGGCGACAACTCCATCCGCGAGTAGCCGCGGAAGCTCTGGTCCTGGTAGAGCCTCACGAGGCGGCTGGCCGAGGGGAATGGAAGCGGGCGAACGAGCACGTGGTCGGTGACTGCCACGACGGCCGTTGTGGCGCCAATGCCGAGCGCGCCCACCAACCAGCGCGGGTAGAGCCTGAGGAGCACGTGGTGCCATCGCATCGTCACGCCTTCCGCGGCCGCACGCCGCTGGCACGCGCCATCTGCACGAGACGCGCAAGGCGCTCAGCCTCTTCTTCGACCACGCGCCGCCCGAATGCCGTAATCCGGTAATAGCGTCGCCGCTCGTCGTCGAGCACGCGGTCCGGCCGGTGCTCCGCCTCGAGAATGAGTTCGTCGTCGAGCATCCGCTGAATCGAGCGGTAGAGCGTGCCCGGGCCCAGGCGGACCTTCCCGTGGGTTCGCGCGGCGACATCCTGGATGATGGCGTAGCCGTGGCGATCGCCGTCGGAGAGCGAGACGAGGATATGGAAGACCGCGGGAGAGAGGGGGGTGAGAGACGCGGGATCGCGGGACATCCCGTCAATTGTATCCACAATGGATATATTTACGACGGATGGCTTGCCCCGGTTCTCCGAGGCCGCAATGAGGCCGGTGCCTTCCAGAGCGTCGCGGACGGTTATTTTCCCAGGCGGCAAGGTCACGAATCCTGGTTCAATCGAGCCCGCGGCAGTGCCTTGCTCACGTGGAAGGAGGCCAAGAGCCGAACGCCGAGAGGTCTCGTCGATCGATCGCAGACGATCCAGATAGGCACGAGCCAGCTCGACAAAGCGGCGTGCGTCGCTCCCCTGCAGACCGAACCGGTGCTCCAGGTGGGCCGCTACCTGTTCGTCCGAAACCGTGCCGATGCCGATGCTCAACGCAAACACCCGCCACGCCACAGGGATCGCGGCCTCAGGCTGCGCGCGCCCCGACATCGCTCCGCGCGACACCGGCATCTCCACCTCGCAGAGGCCCAACACCACGAGCAAGACGGACAATCGCCGAGCCAGCCCTGCGCGACGGGCAGCCAAGCGCTGCCGTGAGACGCGGGCGCCGACGGGCGGCGGGTGCTCGCCGCCGGCCACGCGAGTCCGAGGCGGTTCCAGGAACGCCCTTGAGTGACCTTTCATGACACGAGTCTGTCCCCCCCCCCGACGAGATTGTCAACAGGTCTTCCCAGTGTCCGCCGTCACGGCATTCTCAGGCAGGCCCTTCAGCAAGACCTCCTCGGGGCGAGGTCCGAGCACCCCCCGCGCCGACCTGCGAGTATGTAGCCAGACACGGCCTCACTTGGTTCTCGAGTCGACGTCCATGGTTCGGAACCCGGACCTGTGTGGTGATGAACGTCGTTTACGGACCAGACCTCGAGGCCGACCGGAGGGCGGACACCGCACACCGAAATTCGCCCAGTTCGGGAGCGGCGAGCGGCTCTGGATGATTTCGGAAGGCGTGGTCGGACGAGTAGGCCGGGTGTCTCATCGCGAGCGACACGTTCGTCAATGCGACCTCGTGATGGGCAAGCGTGGCCGCTCGGTCTTGGCTGCGCGTCGTCGCAGCGTCGCTTTGCGCCGGCCGACGCAAGCCACCGACGTGGGAACCGGGCCGAGACCAGGGCCTGTTCGAGTCGGGCGCAGCCAGCGAGTTGGCCTCGGCGCTCGAACAGGCAAACGGGTCGACGCCCTCTTCGTCTTCGCCTGCGCGGCCTTCAACATGACACGCGTGGTGACCCTGCGCGCCACGCCCGCATGACCCATTGCGGACGTGCCGGTCGGGGGCAGGCGATCGCGAATCGCCCGAACGCGCGCCGCGGCTACGGCGCTCGTGCCGCGACTGAACGCGTCGGTCAGCGCACGAGAACCACACCATACATCCGATTTTCAGCAACTCCCTAGCGCCCGGAGCGCGACCAGTAGAAGTAGGCCGGCAGGCCGAGCGCGACCAGGCCGAGGCCCGCAACCGACGCGGTGGGGCGCTCGACCAGCGTGTTCCAGACGAGCGCGAACGACCCCAGTACGTACAGCGCGGGCACCAGCGGGTAGCCGAGTGCGCGGTAGGGCCGGGGCACATCGGGGCGCCGCCGGCGCAGGACGAAGATGGCCACCCCGCCGAGCGTCCCGAACAGCACCGAGGCGAAGGTGACGTAGGTGAAGAGCGCCTCGTAGCCGCCGGTGAGCGTGAGAAAGGCCGACCAGGCGCTGGTGATGACGAGAGCCACGTGCGGCGTGTGGTACTGCGGGTGCACGCGAGCGGCCTGCGGGAAGAACCGCCGGTCGGCCGCCATGGCAAAGCACGTGCGAGACGAAGCGATGATACCGGCGACGTTGCAGCCGAACGTCGAGATGACCACACTCCCCGCCACGAGCGCGGCGCCGACGGGACCGACGAGCGAAGTGACGGCCTTCTCGGCGATGCGGACCACGCCGGACATCTCGGCGATGGTGAGCGACTGCACGTAGGCGAGATTGACCGCGAGGTAGATGGTGGTGAGGATGAGCGTGCCGAAAATCAGCGCGCGCGGCACGTTGCGTGCGGCGTCCTTGATCTCTCCCGCGGCGAAGGCCACGTAGTACCAGCCCTCGTAGGTCCACATCACCGCGATCATGATGACGCCGAACGACGCCAGCGGACGAAGAGTATCCGGCGGCACGATCGGCGTGAACACCGGCTCCACCCGCGCGTAGGCCAGGGCCAGCACCGGCAGCGCCACCAGCCCACCGACCTTGGCCACCGTCAGCACCGTATTGGTCAGGTTGCCCTGGCGGATGCCGACGTAGTTGATGCCGGTGATCATCGCGATGGACGCGGCCGCCACCACCTGACCGGCACTGATCGTCCAGGGCCCCCAGGGCATCGCCAGCGACAGAATGATCCGGTCCGTGCCGAGTGCGGGGAAGAAATAGCTGAAATACTCGGCGAAGCCAACCGCGACCGCGGCCACGCTGCCTGTAAGGATCACCAGCAGGCAGGCCCAGCCGAACAGGAAGCCGGGAATGGGCCCGTATGCCTCCGTCAGATAGACGTAGAGGCCGCCCGAGCGCGGGTACATCGACCCCATCTCGGCGTAGGTGAGCCCGCCGGCCATCGCGAGCAGGCCGCCGGCTGCCCAGGCTGCCAGCACGAGCGTGGTGGACGGCAGTTCCTGCGCCATGACGCCGGTGGTAAGGAAAATGCCGGAACCGATGACGCTGCCGACGACCAGCAGCGTGGCGCCCGATAAACCAATGCCGCGCACGAGCTGGGCATCGGCCGCCGACGCTGACGGAGACACGATGACGGGAGTGGACACGCGCGGACTGTAGCACGGAGGGCCGGGGCCACAGATGCGACCCAGATGGCGCGCATGTTGGCTCGAGGCCAGACACGCGAAAAAACGGATAATCTGCGTTATCGCAATCGGCGGATTCCCGTGAATTCGCGCCATTCGCATAGGAGCCGGTCAGTATGCGCGTCCTCGTCGTCGTGGCGGCACTTGTCGGCGTCATCGCCTGGCCGGCCCGGCCGGCCGGGCAGCAGCCTCAGCCCGCAGGCGGCGCGGGCACCTGGTACTGGTTGCAGAAGCTGGCCACCACCGCGAGCCTGCTGCACACCACCGCGCATCCGGACGACGAGCACGGCGGCATGCTGGCGCTGGCGAGCCGGGGACTTGGGGCGCGTGTGGCGCTGCTGACGCTCACCCGAGGCGAGGCTGGCGACAACCTGCTCGGACCGCAGCTTTTCGACGCGCTCGCGCTCATCCGCACCGAGGAACTGGCCGTCGCGGACCGCTTCTACGGCGTGGACGAGCAGTACTTCACTTCGGTAGTGGACTACGGCTTCTCGAAGCGGCTCGAAGAGGCCTTCGACAAGTGGGGCCGCGAGAACGTGTTGCGTGACATGGTCCGGATCATCCGGACGGAGCGGCCACTGGTCATCGTGTCGCGCTTTCAGGGCAGCCCTCGCGACGGTCATGGCAATCACCAGACGGCCGGTCTGCTGACCCGGCAGGCCTTCGAGGCCGCGGCCAACCCCGCGATGTTCCCGGAACAGGTGGCGGCGGGGTTGCGGCCCTGGCGCGCGCGAAAGCTCTATGTCGGTGGGGTGCGAGAGAACGAACCCTGGACGGTCGCGGTCGACACAGGCGGTTACAGCCCCTGGCTTGGCGATTCGTTCGACACCGTCGCGCGCACGGGACTGGCGTTCCAGCGATCGCAGAACGGCGGTCGGCTGGTGCCCACCCAGGGCCCGGTGTTCGGATACTACGAGCGTGTCGATGCGGCCGCCACCGACGCGAAAGAAGCGACATTCTTCGACGGTATCGACACGACGGTGGCGGGCATCTTCCGGGCGCTCGGACGTCCCGAGCCGGATGGGGCGGCAGCTTTGCTGGCGCCCGTCGACGCCGCGGTTCAGGAAGCCCTTTCCGCCTTCGACGCGCGCGACCCTTCGTTGATCGTCCCGGCGCTGGCGCGCGGGCTCGCGGCCGCTCGTTTCGCGGTGGAGGCGCTGCCAGGCGAGCCCGACGCGGCGCTCCTAATGAGCCGAAAGATCGAGCAGTTCCAGATGGCCATCAACACCGCACTCGGATTGGAGCTGGTGGCCCTCGCCGAACCGGAACGGCCGGCGGAGCCGGACGGCATGGCCACGGCCTTCTCGCCGTCGCCGATTCTGGGAGCCGTCGTGCCCGGACAGACCTTCGACGTGGCCGTCTCGCTATCGACCCGCGGGAATGCGCCGATCGAGCAGCCGTCGATCACCCTCGACACGGGGCCGGGGTGGCAGACCGTACTCGAACGCATCAGCGTCGCCGATTCGGCCAGTGCGCCGCCGCCCGACTGGCGCCGGCCCGTCCGCACCAGGTTCACGGTCAGGCTCCTGCCCGACGCCGTAATCAGCACGCGCCCCTACTTCTCGCGTCAGTCGCTGCAAGACTCACGCTACGACATCGCGGACCCGTCGCAGTTCGGCAAGCCATTTTCGGATCCACCGGCCAGCGCCGTCGCCCGGTACCGCGTGAACGGAGTACCCGTGAACATGCGTGCGACGGTGCGACGGCGGGAACCGCGCCTCCCCTACGGCGACGTGACCCCGGAGCTGCGGGTGGTCCCTGCCCTGTCGGTCACGGTCACGCCAGCCACGGCGGTCGTGCCGCTGGCGGCGGCCGCCCGACGCGTGGCCGTCACGGTCGATCTCCTCAACAACCGGGACGCCGGCAGCACCGGCACGGTCCGGCTCGATGTCCCGCGGGGCTGGTCGGTCGATCCGGCGAGTGCCTCGTTCGCCCTGGCACGTGCCGGCGAACGCCTGGCCGTACCGTTCACTCTCGCCGTGCCACGAATCGAAGACCGGCCGTACGAGGTTCGGGCGGTCGCTACGTCGAACGGCCGCGACTACGCCGAGGGCTTCGAGGAACTCGACTTCCGAGACCTGGAGCCGCGCCATCTCTATCGCCCCTCCACCCTCAACGTGCGGGGGCTCGACGTGACAATCGTGCCCGACCTGAAGGTGGGGTACGTGATGGGCATCGGCGACCAGGTGCCGCAGGGCATCGCGCAGCTCGGTTATGAGGTGACGCTGCTGGACGAGGCCGCGCTGGCCGCCTCGGACCTGTCTCGATTCGACGCCATCATGACCGGTACGCGGGCGTATGCGGTGCGCGACGATCTCCGCACCTACAACCAGCGCCTGCTCGACTACGCGCGGAACGGCGGTCACCTGATCGTCCTCTACAACACGCAGGAACTGGTGCCCGACCGGTTCGCCCCGTTCCCCGGGGAGCTCACGGCCCGGGCGGAGGAAGTGTCGGAAGAAGACTCGCCCGTGGACATCCTCGCCCCCGACGCGCCGATGCTCACGTTCCCCAATCGCATCACGAAGGCCGACTTCGACGGCTGGATCGAACAGCGCGGCTCCAAGTTCTGGAGCGCGTGGGACAAGGCCTACCTGCCGATCATCGCGACCTACGACACCGGGCAGGCGCCACAGCGCGGCGGCTGGCTCTGGGCACGTGTGGGCAAGGGACACTACACCTACTTCGCCTACGCCTTCCACCGGCAGCTCCCCTACGGCGTGCCGGGTGCCTATCGGTTGCTGGCCAACCTGCTGGCGCTCGGAAAGAGCGGTCAGTAGGCTTTCGCCGTCCGCCCGGTCTTGGAACCGGGCGGGCGCCTGTCAACCCGTGGACAACCGCCGGCCCCGCGCGAAGACGAAGTACGCCACCACGGCCAGCCCGAGAAAGGCGAACGAAAAGACGATGCCCTCACCCGGCCCGGTAAAGAAGATGTAGAGCCACAGCGCCAGCGACAGCAGCGCGGGAAACGGGTAGAGCCACATCGTGAACGGCTGCGGAATGTCGGTCCGGTAGCGCCGCAGCAGGATCACCGCCGCGCACTGCCAGATGAAGCGCACCAGGATCTGCACCTGGATGAGCCAGCTCACCAGTTGCCCGAGTGAGAAGAAGCAGAAGGGAAGCGAGATGAGCGTGATGGCCACCAGCGACACGTAAGGGAAGTGCTTGGTGGGATGGACCCTGGCGAACACGGCGAAGAAGTCGCCGTCGCGCGCCGCGGCAAAGGGGATCCGCGAGTAGCCCAGGATGGTGGCATAGAGCGACGCGGCCGCCACGAACAGGATGAGACCGGTCATCACCATGCCAGCCAGGCGCCCCGTGCCCGGGTCGGCAAAGGTTCGCGCGATGAACTCCGAGGCGATGGTGCGCAGGTCCGCCGCCTCCCGCCACGGGATCAGACCGAGAATCACCACGCTCATCGCCATGTACAGGGCGGCCACGATGACGATGGAGAGCACGATGGAGCGCGGCACCGTGCGGCCCGGATCCACGATCTCCTCCCCGATGTTGCACACCTGGTTGTAGCCGCCGTAGCTGTACATCGCCAGCACGGACGCCGCACCCAGGCTCGCCGCCAGCGAGGCGTCGAACGAGTACGCGCGGGCCGGGAAGTCGAACGCCATCGACGGCGAGAAGGTGAACATCCCGACGACGATGACCCAACCCACGGTGACGAAGACACCGACGAGCATGACGACGGCGAGACGGCCGATGGACTCGATGTCGCGCCACAGCAGCGCCCCCATGCCGAGGCACACCGCGGCCGCCATCAGGTTGTGCTCGACGGGGGTCATCGACGTCCAGACAAACTGCAGGTAGTCCGAGAAGCCCACCGCGCCGCCGGCGATGGAGAGCGGGGCGACGAGGATGGTCTGGAAGATGAACAGGAAACCCATCAGCCGTCCGAGACCGAAGGGCTGGAAGGCCTCGCGCAGGTAGAGGTAGCCCCCGCCGCTGCCCGGCAGGGCCGCCCCGAGCTGCGCGTACACGAGGCCATCGGCCAGCGCGAGGATGGCGCCCGCCACCCACGCGTAGAGGATGTGCGGGCCATTCATCGCCTGAACCATGAAGGGAATGGTCAGGAAGGGCCCCACGCCCACCATGCTGATGATGTTGGTGGAGGTAGCCTGCAACAGGCCCATGCGTCGATCGAGTGTGGATGGCGCGGACAACACGTCGACTCAGGTGGAGGCAGGTTCGGCTCTCACAAGCACAAGACCTCGACCAGCCGCCTAGCCGCGGCTTGTGAAGGCACCAGCGGGTTGAGCGCCAGCGCCGCGACCATGGCCTCGCGCGTGCCCGTGCGCACCGCCTCGATGGTCGCACGCTCGAAGGTCTTCACCCGTACCACCAGGTCTCGCACCTGCGGCGGCAGAGCGCCCACGTGCAGCGCCCGCGGGCCGCTGGCGGTCACGATGCACGGCGCCTCGATCACATCGTCGTCGGCCAGTTCCGGGATGTTGCCGCGGTTCAGGACATTCAGCGGAATGATGGCGTTGGTGTCGTGCACAATCCCGCGGATGGTGTGGAGAGCGATCTTGTCGTATCCCGTGAGGTGCGCCCACGGTGCGGGCGCGGCAGCACCGTCGGGGGCGCCGGACTCGAGTTGCATGTACCCGGCACTGCGCTGGGCCAGATAGCGCTCGTAGCGCGCTACGGGATCGGCCACGCCCTTCTCCAAGTCGGCGAACAGGTCGCGCGTCAGGCGGCTGATGATGGCGCCGCGGGTGTCGCCCGCCGCGCGCAAATTGGCCACGGCCCGCTCGGGCGAGTCGTAGTAGAAGACGTACTCGGTCGGCAGCAACCGGATGTCGCGCAGCCGCGCGGTCGAGAAGAGCGGCCTCCGGTAGACCCTCGCCAGTGCCGCCTCGTCGTCCCAGAGCCTGGCCAGTTGCGGCCGGCCGCGCCACCAGACTTCGCGGACGAAGCCGAGGTGATTGAGACCGACGTAGTCGAACGTGCAGGCCTCGGCGGGCTGGCCGAGCGCATGCGCCACCTCCTGGAACACCTCGCCCGGCGTGTCGCACACGCCGACCACCCGAGCCCCGGTTTCCGCGATGAGCGCCTGCGTGACGAGCCCGGCCGGGTTGGTGAAGTTGATTATCCAGGCATCCGGGGCCAGACGCATCACCTCGCGCGCGTACGCCACGAGCGCCGGGATGCTGCGGACGGCCATGGCGAAGCCACCGGGGCCCACCGTTTCCTGGCCGACCAGACCCAGGGCGAGGGCCGCCTGTTCGTCGCGCGTGCGTGCCTCGATGCCGCCGGCGCGAATGCTGGTAATGACGAAGGCGGCTCCGTCAATCGCGGGCGTCGGGATGGCGTGTGTCGTGACGCGGGCGGCTCCCGACTGCCGAGCCGCCAGGTCGGCCACGATCCGCAGCCGGTGCTGATCCGGGTCGTAGAGCGCGAACTCGTCGATGCCCAGCTCGGCCCGGGCGAGGCCGTTGACGAGCAGCGGAACCCGCACGCCGGCGCCGCCAATGACGGCCAGCTTCATCTGTGCGCTCCGCGCCTGGCGGACGGCCACCGGCAGGCGGCGGCCGCCTCCTCCTTTGGCGGCAGGGCGTCGAGGCCTCCTGCCGCTCGCGTCGAGAGGCTCCCAAGCACGACGCCGGCCCGGAGGCAATCGGCCACGAGGGCGCCCCGCACCAGGGCGGCGAGAAAGCCGCCGTTGAACGCGTCGCCGGCGCCCGTCGTGTCCACCACCGTCACCCGAGGCGCCGGCGCGCGCAGCGGCGCCGCGCCGGCCGCGAGGACGATCGCGCCCAGCGGCCCGCGCTTCACCACGATGTTGCGGGCCAGCCCCCTCCACCGCGCAACAGCCACCGTCATCGTGCGGGCCGCGGTGTACAGCCGCGCCTCCGCCTCGTTGACAAACACCCAGTCGAGCACGCCGAGCAGGGACCGGAAGCCGCGCCGGCGCGGCAGTTCATCGTGCCAGCCGAAGTCCCACGACGTGGAGACGCCGCGAGCGCGCAGGCGCGCGAGCACCGCCGCCCACGCCTGGAGGTCACGCGGGCCCATGGCGACGTGCACGTGCCTGGCGCGCGGCAGGCGTCGAGAGAATCGGGCGAGCAGACGCGCCTCGAGGTCGGCGTTCGCGCCGTCGAACGTCACGAAGGCGCGGTCGTGCCGCGTGGAGAGCGCCACCGACAAGGCATGCGGCTCTCCAGCCTTGCGCAGGTTGCGCACCTCAACTCTCTCCATCGCCAGCCGTGCGGCGGCGCCCTCGGGCAAAGCACTGATGACCTCCACCTCGGCGCCCAGGCGTGCCGCGGCCACGGCGGAGATGAGCGCGCCGCCGCCGAAGGTGCGCGCGAAGGACGGCGTCCGCAGCTCTTCGCCGGCTCGCGGCAGGCGGGCGAGGTCGTGGAAGATGAGGTCCTCGAATGCTTCGCCGACGGAGACGAGTTCAACGGGCAGGGCGTGTCCTCGGCGGCAGCTTACTGCACCGTGACCGGATAACTCACCTGGCGGCTCGCCGCGGCGTCGCCGGGCTTCTTGAGTTCGAAGGTCAAGGTGGTGCTGCCGGACTTGACGGCCTTGAATCGGAACACCTCGATGCCGCCGCCCGGTATGGCCTCGTACGCCGCGACGCCGTCGGAGGCGATCACCCCGCCCTCCGAACCCATGCGCAGAGACCACTGCGCGCCGGCGGCTCGGTCGGCGGTCAGCCGGGCCGTCATCCGCTGGCCGATCCGCAGGTTGATGGGCCAGCCTGCGGCCATGTCGGTAACCATCGCCGCCGGGTCGGACTCACCCGGCGCGGTGGCCCCGGCCTGCGTTGGGGGCGGTGCGGAAGGCGGCGCGGGAAACGACAGGACGGGCACGTCGGGGACCCGCGTCAGGACGTAGTTGAGGTCGGACGCGATGCGGCGGCCGTCCCTGTCGATCTGGCGCAGTTCCTGCTCGCTCACTTTCTCGAAGCGACGCGCGGCGGCGGCCTCGTCTCCGTCGAGGCGATAGACGGTCGCGCCGGGGTCCTCGGGCGTACCCTTCGCGATGGACCACTTGCCCCGGCTCGTGACTGCCTTCTCGCCGTCGCTGCTCATTGAGCCCAAGTAGGTCTCCTCGAGCTCGTAAATCTGCGGCTCGCCGGACGCTGGGTCCTGCAGCAGCAGCAGTTCGGTGCGGATACCGGCGCAGTCGGCGCACGGCAACACCCCGGTCCAGCGGCTGGCCCCGGGTTGGCTGAAGATGCCGGCGACCTGTGACGGGTCGATGGGCTTGAACACCGGCGCCTGGGAGGCTGGCTCGGCGGGTTCCGTGCCCCCACCACAGGCAGCGGCCACGGCCACGATGGCACCGATGAAACCCGTCAGCGACGAACGACGAGGCATGCCGGTATCTTACCCGCGCGGCTACGCGGCTGAATGCCAGGGCCGGACCTGCCCGCGGTGGCCTCGTCCGCGCCGACGCGTTCTTTAGTACTATTCGCCATCGTGCATCCAGACCTCGAAGAAACCATCGCCTTTCACGAGGCCATCATCGCGGAAGGCGGCAAGGCCCTCGTCGGCTACGACCTGCCGAAGGTGCTCGCCAATGTCGTCCTGCTGTCGGAGATCCCCACCACCTACGACAAGAAGGAGCAGCGCCAGGTGAACTCGGGCAACCTCCTGCTGCGGGGAGTGCCCGGTGTCGGCAAGACGTTCTTCGGGGTCATTCTCGCCGCCATCAGCAACGCCAAGTTCGCTCGCATCCAGGGCCGCGCCGACATGCAGCCCACGGAGGTGGTGGGCTTCCAGATGATCAACCCCGCCACGGGCGAGCTCATCACCGAGTTCGGGCCGCTGGCCGAGGCCGAGGTCATCCTGCTGGACGAAATCAACCGCATTCCTCTCAAGTCGCAGAGCGCCTTCCTCGAAGGCCTGCAGGACCGCACGGTGACCGTCGGCAAGACCACCTACGAACTGCCGGCGTTCAACTTCGCCATCGCCACCATGAATCCGGTGGAGCTCGGCCAGGGCACCTTTCCGCTGTCGGAAGCGGCGACCGATCGCTTCGCGATAATGGTCAACATCGGGTACCTGCCGGCCGAAGAAGAGCGCAAGCTCGTGCACTTCGACTTCAAGCACATCCGCCTGAACCCGCTCATGGCCAAGGAGCGGATCATTCAGCTGCGCGCGGCGATCACCGAGCACGTCTTCCTGCACGATCGGCTGGGCGACTATATCCAGCGCCTGGTGGCCACCACGCGTCCGTACAACCCGGACACCGACTGGCACATCCACTCGGCGTCCGAGCTGGTGGAGACGGGCGTGGACCTTGGCGCCTCGCCGCGCGCCATCATCTGCTGGGGCCGTCTGGCCAAGGTGTGGGCGCTGCTGATGCGGCGGCGGGACGAAGTGTATCCGGAGGACATCCAGGACCTGGCGCAGTACGTGCTCGGGCACCGCGTCTGGCTCGGCCCCCATGCCGCCAGCCATGGGCTCACCACCGACGCCGTCATCAAGGACGTGATCGAGCGGGTGGCGATACCCTAGGAGTACGCCCGGGGCCGAACCCCAGGCGATCCGAGATCCCCGCAGCAGCAGCCATGCGCACGCGCGAGCAGGACGTCGAACCGCTCATCAACCTCTCGGAAATCACCGAGGTGGAACTGCTCATCCTCAAGCGGATGCGCGAGTTCACGCCCGGCGAGCACTCGAGCCTGTTTCACGGCACGGGCTTCGATTTCGTGGGGCTGCGCGACTGGCAGTCGGGCGACCGCTTCGAAACCATCGACTGGGCGCAGTCGTCCCTCACCAACTTCAGCCCGCTCATCGTCCGCGAGTTCGAGCAACCGACCACGTCTGGCGTGATCATCGCCGCCGACCGGTCGGCCTCGACGCGGTGCGGGATGGACGGCGTGCCGGTCGCGGTGATCATCGCGCGCGCGATCGCGACCATCGGCATGTCGGCGGTGTTCTTCCAGGACTCGATCGGCCTGGTCACTTTCGACGTCGGTTCGGGCCGGCTTGGCGCCGTGCGGCCCCGCATCGGCAAGGGACAGGTCATCCACTGCCTCGAAGCGTATGCGGAGGGGCGCGGGCTGCAGGACCTCGAGGTGGCCGGCAGTCTCAGCGCCACGCTCATCGGCTTCTCCCGGAAGACCTCGCTGGTGCCGGTCGTGTCGGACTTCCTCTTCGAGGAGGTGGACACGGTGCTGAGCGAACTGGTGCTCGCCAATAACGTGCACGATGTCGTGGTGGTCATCGCCGACGCGTCGTACGCCTTCGAGCTGCCGCGGGTGTCGTCGGGCTGGATCGAGGCCTTCGACGTGGAGTCGGGTCGGACCCGCCTGCTGTCGCGGCGCGAAGCGCAAGGCCTGCAGACCCGCGTCAAGGCGTGGCAGGACGATGTGGAACAGCGGGCCCGCCACGCGGGCCTGGACGTGCTGCGGGTGGGCGCCGACCAGACCACGTTCGACATCGCGCTGCTGGAATGGGTGCACGAGCGGAGGTTGCGGCGGAAGCGGTGAGCGAGCGTTCCGGGTACGAGTCGGGCCTTGAACTCGACGAGGGTAGGAGAGCGAATGAGGAGAGCGGTGACGATGGTGGTGCTGGCGGCGCTCATCGGCACGGTGCCGGCGTGGGCGCAGGAGCCGGAGCTGGTGAACGTCGAGGTGGAGCCCATCACGTGCTGGTGGCGCAGCTCGACCTCGGCCGTACGATCGGGTGAGCCCTTCTGGCTGACGCTCACCTGCCAGGTCGTCGAGACCCAGTCGACCACGGTCGTGCCCGACCAGTCGAAACTCGACGCCTCGGTCGTGCAGCTCGAGCCGTTCGAGGTGATCGGCGGGTCGCACGCGCCCGACATGCGGGTGCCCGGCAAGCGCTTCTTCCAGTACGAGTACCAACTGCGCCTCATCAACGAGGGCGCCTTCGGCGCCGACGTGGACGTGCCCGAGCTCCAGCTCACCTACCGCATCGAGAGCCAGGTGGGCCGGGGCGAGGCCGTTCAGGGACGCGACCTCACCTACAACCTGCGCCCCATCTCGATCCGTCTGATGTCGATCGTGCCGGAAGACACGATGGACATCCGCGAAGCGCCGGCGACGGCGTTCCAGGCAGTAGAGGCCCGCGAGTCGCGTGCCGACCTGCTGCGCCTGGTCGGCGCCATCCTTTTCGGCCTGGCCGGCGTCGTGCTCCTGGTCATGCTGGTGAACCTCGTCCGGAGCCGCCGCGTGCGCACCACCGTCGACAGCTGGCAGGTGACGCCGCGCGGCATCGCCGCCGCGGTCACGCGAGAACTGACCGAGGTGCGGCAGCAGAGCCGGGGCGGTTGGGACGCTGACCTGGCGGGTCGGGCACTGGCGGCCGCACGCCTCGCCGCGACGCTCGTCAGCGCCAGGCCGGTGGCCCAGCGGCGGGCCACCAGGGGCACGAGGCCCGTTGACGGACAGCTGGTCATCGAGGGCTGGCTCGGACGGTCCGGGGCCTTCGTCTCCGGGTCTGCCACGCCGCAAAGCGCCACCGATGCCGCGGTGTCTGGAAGCCTCCTTACGCTCACCCGGTTGCGGTACGGCCGCGGCGCGGCCTTCGACAGCGGTCACCTGGATCAGGCGCTCGACACCGCCCTCGAGACGGCCCGGCGCGCAGCGTCGGAGCATTCGTGGCTGTCGGAGCTGCTGAAGCGAAGGACCCGTGACTGAGCGGCTGCGCGGGCTCGTGACGGTGCTTCAGGCCTCCTGGGCCGAATGGGACGGCCTGCACCTCGCGGATCTGCAGTTCGCCCAGGCCTCGACCGCCCGCATGGCCGTGGTCGCCCTCATCGGCGTGGCCCTCGCCGCGCTCGTGCTCCGCATGGTGGCCCGTGCCTCGGCCGGCCGCGGACGCGTCGCCCTGCCGGCGCTGATCGGCCTGGGCGCGGCCAAACGGGCCTCGGCGCTGCGGCACGGCGCGCTCCTATGCGGGCTGGCCGGCCTGCCCTTCTTCCTGCTGGCGCTGGCCGACCCCCGCACGGCCATCACGCGCGAAGAGGTATCGTATCCGGGCCGCCGTATCAGCCTGATGATCGACGCCTCGTCCAGCATGCTCACGGCGCTGCCGGCCAACCGCTTCGCCGAGGGTGCACCCAACAACGCCGCGTTCTTCACCACCGTCGGCGCGGCGCGCTATTTCATCGAACGGCGGATGAACGGCCGGTACCGCGACCTGATGTCGCTCATCGAGTTCGGCGACGATGCGTATGTGATCACCCCGTTCACGACCGACTACGAGAACATCCTGCTCAGCACATCGCTCATCGGCGACTGGCAGGAGTTCATGGCGTTTCCCGACCAGGGCACGGTCGTGGCGCGCGCCGTCGAGCAGAGCGTGGCCATGTTCGACTCGTTCAAGTACCTCGATGCCGCCGGCAACCTGATGGTGCTCTTCACCGACGGCGCCGACGCCGAAGTGCTCGAGAGCGGCAAGTCGGTCCACGACGTGGTGAGGGACGCGCAGCGCGCCAGGATCCCGATTTACTTCATCAAGGTGGGCCGGAACCTCCCCGGGCGCGCCCAGATCGGCGACGAGTTGTGGCGCGCCGCCGTGGAGCGGACCGGCGGGCACTTCTACCCGGCGGCCGACGAGCCATCGATCGAGAAGGCCATCGCCGACATCGACCGCGCCTCGGCGGGACGTATCGAGTACCGGCAGTACAGCACCGAGCGTCCGCGCTTTGCGCCCTTCGCGCTGGCCGCGGCGGCGCTCTGGTCGCTGGCGCTGCTGCTGCGGATGGTGGTGCCGGTGTTCGGGACGTTTCCGTGAGCCAGGAGCGGGTACGGGCAGGCGCCTGACGGAGCTTGGAGCGCCGGGACTTCAGTCCCGATTGGAGCGCCGGGACTTGAGTCCCGAATGGAGCGCCGGGACTTGAGTCCCGAATGGAGCGCCGGGACTTGAGTCCCGAATGGAGCGCCGGGACTTGAGTCCCGAATGGAGCGCCGGGACTTCAGTCCCGGCGGCCCGAAGCTGCGATAGGAGTGCGTGATGCGTGCAGTAATCGGATACCTCGTCGTGGCGGCCATTCTGGCCGTGTCGGGCGGGCTGTTGTGGCGCGGGAGCGATTTGGAGCGGCGCGTGGCCGCGGCCGAACGCGACCTGGTGACGCTGCGCTACCAGGAAGCCGGCGCCGCCGCCATCGAGGCGCCGCCCGCCTGGGCGTCGTACCTGCCGGGCGCGGCCCGGACGGTCGAAGACGCCCAGGCACTCGGCGCCACGTCGAAGTACTGGGACGGCCACTACGACGCGGTGGCCGCCGATCCGAAGGCGAAGCTGCTGGCCGCCAACGCGGCGTACCGGGCGCTCCGGCGTGACGGCGGGAACTGGCCGGCTGTGGTCGGCCGGCTCGACGGCGTCGTCAAGGCCTACGCCGACGTGCTGCGCGAGGAGCCCGGCAACGCCGAGGCGGCCTTCAACTTCGAGTACGCCACCCGGCTGCGCTCCGTCATCGCGGCCCGGCGACAGAACGTGGCGCCCGTGGACCCGACCGCCAGCGGCATCACCATTCACGGCGGGGTGGGCGAGGTGCCGGTCGATGCCGATTCGAAGAAGTTCAAGATGATCATCCCCATGAGGCCCGACGAGCGGCAGGAAGCCGAGAAGGCCGGCAAGGGCGGGACACGTATCCGCAAGGGCTGACCCGATCTCGATGGAGGCCATCCGCTTCGGCGCGCCGCAGTATCTGCCCCTCCTCGCCGTGCCCGGCGTGCTGCTGCTCCTGTGGCTGCGCCTGGCGTGGAAGCGACGGGGCGACGTGGCGGCACTGCGTAGGCGGCGCCTGCTCCCGGTGCGCGAGCGGATCCCGTACTTCGGCGAATTGCTGTTCTGGCTCTGCCTCCTGCTGGCCCTGGGCGTGGCGATCGCCGCCGTGGCGCGGCCGCGCACGGCCACGGCCATCATCCGCACGGCCGGCGTGGACTTCGTGGTGCTGCAGGACGGCTCCGCCTCGATGCACGTCGGCGACGTGGGCGGGCGCGGCAGCAACCGCTGGCAGCGCTCCGTGCGGTTCCTGAGAGCGCTGGGCGAGTCGCTCCGGTGGGAAGACGACCGGGTCGCCCTGGCGCTCTTCGCTCACATCGCGACGCCGCAGGTGCGGCTGACGAAAGACCCGAACACCTACTTCTTCTTTCTCGATCACCTCGACGCCGGCTCGCCCTTCCGCCTCGAAGACGATGCCTCGTGGGACACGAACATCGAGCGCGGCATCTACTGGGGCCTGCGGCTGTTCGAAAAGGACGAAGAGCTGCAGGGCCCGTCGACCAACGCCAAGGCTTTCATCCTGGTCTCCGACGGCCAGGCCTGGAGCGGCGAGGTGGCCAAATCGATCGGCCTCGCGCAGGCGCGCGGCATCCCCGTGCACGTGGTCGGCGTGGGCACCACCGCCGGCGGAGTCATCCCCGACCCGAAGCGCGACGCCACGCAGGCCGCCATCCGCTCGGTGCTCGACCGCTCGTCGCTCTCGACGATTGCCACGGCCGGGGGCGGCCGCTATTTCGAGCTCGATCGCGATCCCGACCGCGACATCGCCAACGCCCTGATCGACATGACGCGCCGCCGCGCCGGCGGCCAGGGCGTGCAGGAAGCGTTCGACGAACGCTACCGCGAGTTCCTGATGGTCGCGGCAGGACTTCTCGTTCTGGGCGTGCTCTTCCTGCGCGACCAGGCCGCGCTGGCACTGCAACTGGCCGCCGGGGTGGGTGCGCTGCTCTTCGTTGCACGGTTGTTCTGACTGAGGCGGTGAGGCGCGTTGCTCCAGCCGACGCCGCACGACACGCAAGATCCCTAGAGAAATAGGCTGTTTGGGCCCACCCGGGGACATCTGGTGACATCGAACCGGTCGTCAGGCGCGGCTAACCGGGCCATCGGCGCTTCCCGGCGCGGGCAAAACAGGCGACCCCGCATTCGACATCCATGCCAATCGGGCATACAATCAGCGTTCGAACCGGGGCCGCAGGGGCCTCGACAGAAACCAGGATTCAGGGGGCTGGAGCTCTCACCGAGCTTCCGGAGGACGTATGGCCAAACACGCGGTGTCGCGACGCAACTTCATGGGTGGAATGGCGGCGGCGGTGGGCTACCTGAGCACGCGGCCGACCGCGGAGCTGTGGGCACAGGGCGGTCCGGCGGCCGTGGCGGCGCAGCGCGCGCGGGGGCCGATGTCGGCCGAGATGTACGACCGGATGGTCAAGATCTCGAGCAACGAGAACAACTGGGGGCCGCCCGAGTCGGTGATGAAGTCCATGAACGCGGCTTGGAAATACGCCAACCGCTACGGCTATCCCGACGGCGGCATCGTCCAGGCGATTGCCGATCACCACGGCGTGAAGCCGGAGAACATCCTCCTCGGCGCCGGCTCCGGCGAGATCCTGGACGTCGTCGGAACGACGTACCTGATGGGCGGGAAGAAGGCCATCGGGTGCGATCCGTCATACGGTTCGGTGTACCAGCACGCGACGGCCATCAAGGCCGATTCGATTCGCGTGCCGCTGCGCGCCGACTACAGCCTCGACACGAGCAAGATGATCGAGCTGGCCAACCAGCGTGCCAGCGAGATTGGCTTCTACTACCTCTGCAACCCCAACAACCCGACCGGAATGGTGGTCCCGAAGGACGAGGTCAAGGCCATCGTCGAGGGATTGCCGAAGGACATGCCGATCCTGATTGACGAGGCCTACCACCACTTCGTCAACACGGATCGCTACGAGACCGCGGTTCCGTACGTGCTCGAGGGCCGACCGGTGATCGTAGCGCGCACGTTCTCGAAGATCGCGGCCCTTGCGGGCATGCGCCTGGGTTACGCGGTGGCGCCGGCGCCCATCCTCCGGCAGATGCGTCCGTTCTCGATGGGCAGCATCAACGCACTCGTCAAGCATGGCGGCGTCGCCTCTCTCAAGGACACCGCGGCCCAGGCCGAGGTGAAGCGGAAGGTCATCGACCTGCGGACCAAGACCACGGCCGCGCTCAACGCCTACGGCTACGACACGATTCCGTCCGAGGCCAACTTCTTCATGGTGCACCTCGGCCGCGAAGTGCAGCCGGTCATCCAGGCGTTCCGCGAGAAGGAAATCCTGGTGGGTCGTCCCTTCCCGCCGATGACCCAACACCTTCGCGTGTCGATCGGCACGGCCGAAGACATGGACCGCTTCGTCGCCGCCTACAAGCAGATCTTCCCCGCCAAGAGCCAGACCAACTTCGCCGCGCGCTGAGGCGCGGGGCGGGAGGAACATCGAAGGGCCGGGTGCCACTGAGCGCCCGGCCCTTTCTTTCTGTGAATCGGCCGATCGACGTCCCGGGCATCCACGCAGGTGTGCACACGATCCCTGTCCCGCAGCGTCTATGGCATAGTGTTTTTGTGAGACGACTGGCTCCTGGCCTGGTGCTGGCCGCGGCGGTCGGGCTTGCGGGCTGCACCCCGGGTCCCGGCGTCGAGGATTACGCCGCGAAGATCGCCGAAGCGCGCGCCGAAAAGGACGCGGCGTTTCAGAGTTCGCCCGACTCCCCCATTCCACCCGACAAGAAGAACGTGCTCCTGCCGCTGGCGTACTATCCCATCGACGAGATGTACGCCGTGCCGGCGGAACTGGAGATGTCGCGGGATCGATCACGGCTGCAGATTCCCACCTCGACCGGGAAACTCCGCGATTACGAGCGCATCGGCACGCTGCGCTTCAGCCTGAAGGGCACGGTGACGCAGTTGACGGCGTTCAGCGAGGTGGGCCAGCCCCTGTCGCGGCTGTTCGTGCCCTTTGCCGACGAGACCAGCGGCACCGAGACGTATGCCGCCGGACGATACCTCGAACTCGATCCCACGGTGACGGGCATCTACGTGATTGATTTCAACGGGGCGTACCATCCGTTCTGCTATTACAACACCGGGTACGACTGCCCCTATCCGCCCGCCGAGAACCGCCTGGCCGTCCCGATCCGCGCCGGCGAGCGGCTGCCGGAGACGCCGCGCGCGGCGCGATGACGCGCACGCTCCAGGCCATCGTCTTCGACTTCGACGGCGTCATCGCCGACAGCGAGCGCCTGCACCTGCGCGCCTATCAGGACGTTCTCGCGCCCGAGGGCGTCACGCTGTCGGAGCGCGACTACTACGACCGTTACCTCGGCTACGACGATGTGGGGGTGTTCCGCGAACTCGGCCGGGACCATGGCCTCACGTTGGACGAAGGGCAGGTCGCCTCCCTCATCGAGCGAAAGGGCCGGCGTTACGACGAGCTGGCCACGGCGGGCGAGATGCTCTACCCGGGCGCCGCCGAGTTCATTCGTGCGGCGGCGGCAGCCGGCGTTCCCATTGCGATCGCCTCGGGTGCGCTGACGCGTGAGATCGAGGAGATTCTCGAGCGGTCAGGGCTGGCCGGCCTCTTCCCCATCATCGTCGGCGCCGACCAGACGGCCAGGAGCAAGCCGCATCCCGAACCATACCTGGCAGCATTCGCGCGGTTGAAGGCCCATACCGGGCGCGACCTGGAGCCGTGGCGGTCGGTGGCCATCGAAGACTCGAAGTGGGGCCTGGTCTCGGCTCGCGGCGCCGACCTGCGGCTGGTCGCCGTCACGAACACCTACAGCGCTGCCGAGCTTCGGGAAGAGGCCGAGCTGGTGTGCGCGGGGCTCGCGGACCTCTCGCTCGAGCGGCTCGACGAGCTCGTCTCGGATTGACCATGGATCACCGCCGCACCCTGGCCGAACAGATTGTCGACGCCGCCGACCGGCCGGGGCCCGACCTGGCGGCCCCGGCCTTTCTGATTGCCCGTCTGGAGTATCCGCGCCTCGATCCCGAGCCGTATCTCGATCGGATCGACGCCATGGGCCTGGCCGCCGCGCACAAGATCGCCCTCGACACGGGCCTCGATGCGCCGCTCGCAGCGCGCGTGGACGCGCTCAACAAGTACCTGTTCGACGACCTGGGATTCTTCGGCAACCGCGAGCAGTACGACGATCCGCGGAACAGCTGCCTCAACGAGGTGCTCGATCGGCAAACCGGCATTCCGATCGCGCTGGCGCTGGTTTACATCGAGGTGGCCCGCCGCGCCGGTGTCCGCACCGAGGGCATCAACTTCCCGGGGCACTTTCTCGTCCGTGCGCTGCAGGATCTGCACACCGACGACCCAGACGAGGGCCTGATCGTGGATCCTTTTCACGCCGGCGCCGTTCTGGGCGAGGCCGAGTGCCGGGCCCTCCTGCACCGGCACATGGGCGAGGAGGCCGCCTGGGCGCCGTCGCTGCTGGCGCGCGCCACCAGGCGCCAGATCATGGTGCGAATGCTGCTCAACTTGAAGCGGCTGTACGTGCGGATGCGCTCGTTCCCGCAGGCACGGCAGATCACCGACATCATGCTGGCCCTGCAGCCCTCGTCACTGGCAGAACTGCGCGACCGTGGCCTGCTCGCGTATCACATGAACGACGTCTACCATGCGCTCCGGGACCTGGAGGAGTACCTCAAGATGGCGCGCCTCAGCGAGCAGGACGAAGACGAACGGAGGGAGACCGAGCAGGTGTGGGAGCACGTCAAGACACTCCGGCGCCGTGCTGCGCAGCTGAACTGAGCCGGGGAGCATCCTGCATGCGCGACGCGGCCCTCTGCTCCGAGGCCGCGAGCACCAGCAGTCCAATTACCAGAACGATTGCAGCTTTCACCATGCCTGTCACGGACCGGGCGCCAACCCCCCGTGCCCGTCCTCCCATCGGACTGGTGATGCCGGCTGGACAATCGTTTCAGGCCAGCGAAGCCATCTCGGCGTACAGATGCGCCGCCGAGACGATGCCACCATGGAAGTTGCCGAGATCCAGTTTCTCGTCGGGGGCATGAGCGTTCTCGTCGGGCAGGCCCACGCCGAACAGCACGCACGGCAGGCCCAACTCCTCCTGGAACGTCGAGACGACGGGAATCGACCCGCCCTCACGATTGAACACCGGGCGCTTGCCGAAGCCCGCCTCGATGGCGCGGCCGGCGGCCTGCACGTAGGGATTGTCGAACGCGGTCATCCACGGCTTGCCGCCGTGCATGCGGGTAACCTTCAACTCCACCGTCTTCGGCGTGACCTTCTTCACCCAGGCCTCGAAGAGGTCGCCGATCTTCTGCGGGTCCTGGTTCGGCACCAGGCGCATGCTGACCTTGGCCATCGCGACGGCCGGAAGCACCGTCTTGGCGCCCTCGCCCGTAAAGCCCGAGAGCAACCCGTTCACCTCGAACGTGGGCCGGGCCCACACGCGCTCGAGCGTCGTGTAGCCCTTCTCGCCGAACAACCTCGGCGCGCCCAGGTCCTGCCGGTACTTCTTCTCGTTGAACGGGAGCCGGGCAAACTCGTCCCGCTCCTCCTGCCTCAACTCCACCACATCGTCGTAGAAGTTCGGGATCTTGATGCGGCCGCCCTTGTCCTTGGCCTGCGCGAGTACCTGGGCCAGTACCATGGCGGGGTTGGCCACGGCGCCGCCGAACGAGCCGGAGTGCAGGTCGGACTTCGACCCGCGGAGGTCGATCTGGAAGTACGCCAGCCCGCGCAGTCCGTAGCAGATGGACGGGATGCCGCGGTCGAACATCGGCGAGTCGCTGATGACGACGACGTCGGCCTTCAGCAGGTCCTTGTGGGCGCGGATGAAGTTGTCGAGGTTGGCACTGCCCACCTCTTCCTCGCCCTCGATGAGGAACTTCATGTTCACGGGCAGGCGGCCGTTCTGCTTCAGATGGGCTTCGACGGCCTTGAAGTGCATGAACACCTGGCCCTTGTCGTCGGCAGCGCCACGCGCGTAGATCTCGCCGTCGCGCACGGTGGCCTCGAAGGGCGGCGACGTCCATAGCTCGACGGGGTCGACGGGCTGCACGTCGTAGTGGCCGTAGAACAGAATCGTCTGGGCCCCGGGGGCACCCAGCCACTCGCCGTAGACGACCGGGTGGCCGGGAGTTTCCTCGAGGTGCACGTTCTGCAGGCCGATGCGGCGCATCTCGTCCGCCGTCCATTCGGCGCAGGCCCGCACGTCCGCGGCGTGGTTTGGCAGGGCGCTGATGCTGGGAATGGCCAAGTACCGCTTCAGTTCGTCGACGTACCGATCGCGGTGAACATGGATGAAATCGATGACGTTGTCCATGGGGACAGTGTACGACGGCGGACGGCGCCCGAGGTCAGGTAACCAGCACCCAACGGCTGCCATCGCGCCGGGCCAGCCCATCCTGTTCGAGTTTGACGAGGTGCGCCAGCACACTCTCTTTCGCCAGCGGGCCCAGCGCGGGTGTCAGGCCGGTGTAAATGCGATCGGCGACGGCGTCCACGGTGTCGAGCTTCGACTCCAGTGCCGTCAGGATCTGCACTTCGCGATGGCGGCGGTGAGCCAGGTACTGGTCGATCAGGACCATCGGGTCTTCGATCACCGGACCGTGGGCCGGAAGCACCCTGGCGGGTTCGAGGGACTGCACGCGCTTCAGGGACCTCAGGTAGGCAGAAAGATCGCCCCCGTTCGACGCCGGGATGGCGACGGTGTTACCCAGTTGCAGCAGGTCTGAGCCAAACACGGTACGAGACGCCGCGTGCCAGAGCACCACGTGGTCGGGGGCATGCCCGGGCGTGTGCACGACCTCTAGTTCGCCCTCCCCTGTTTCGAATCGCGTGCCGTCGCGGAGCGGCTGCCAGCGGATCTCCAACAGGTCCCGCCCGGTCCAGGGGACCTTATTGAACGAGGCCTCCGGCCATCTGTCCGCCAGGGCGGGGGCCCCGGAGGCGTGGTCGGGATGTGCGTGGGTGACGACCACGAGGGCCGGACCAGCCGGCGCCGCGGCGGCGAGGGCATCAAGGTGCCCCGCCTTCCCGACGCCCGCGTCGACCAGCAGCGGCTGCACTCCCGGAACCAGATACGTCCAGTTACCTGCCCCGGTGAAGGGCCCCGGGTTCGCGGCATGCAGAGGAATGACCCTCATCCGCGCATCCTCATCCTCCCGCTCAGGCCGGCGCGTGAGGCGCTGGTGCGGAACGCAGTGACGCCACCGCCACGCCGACCGCCAGGAACATGACGACCGACGCGGCCATGTAGGGCGAAGTCACGCCGAAGGCGTCGAAGAGGTAGCCGCCCCAGGCCGGGCCCACGACGCGGCCGAGGCTGGCGAGCGACGAAGCCAGTCCCAGCATGCCGCCCTGATCGTCGGCGTTGGTGAGGCGCGACACCATGGACGAAAGCGCCGGGCCATTGAAGCCCATGCCGACGGCCAGCGTGCCCACGGCCACCAGCATCGTCGGCACGGTCCAGGCGAAGGGCACCAGTCCGATGCCGAGGGCGATCACCGCGATTGCCGCCGGTATCAACCGCGGCTCGCCGACGCGCGCGACGACCTTGCCGACCAGGACGCCCTGCACGACAGCCAGCGTGCAGCCGATGAACGCGAACACGTAGCCGATGGTGGCCATGGTGAAGCCGAAGCGGCGCTCGGCGAACAGCGCGAAGGTGGCCTCGAAGCTCGAGAAAGCCGCCGTGACGATGAAGTACAGCGCCAGCAGGAGGATCAGCCGGCGGTCCGCGAAGGCGTGCCGCAACACTTCGATACGCCCGATAGCAGGACGTCGGGCGTAGGCGGTGCGCGACTCGGGCAGGAGAATCGCCGCCGCCACCAGATTGGCGCCGCAGAGCGCCGAGGCGGCCCACATCGGCGCGGACGGGCCCAGGTGACTCAGGATGCCGCCGATCGCGGGTCCGAAGATGAAGCCCAGCCCGAACGCGGCGCCCACCATCCCCATGCCCTTCGCGCGATTCTCGGGGGTCGTCACGTCGGCGATGTAGGCCTGGGCCGTCGGGATGTTCGCTCCCGCGATACCGCCGACGATGCGGGCCAGGAACACGAGCGCGAGCGATCCGGCCAGCGCCAGGACCAGGTAGGACGCGCACGAGCCCGCGAGCCCCAGCAGGATGATGGGCCGCCGCCCGATGCGGTCCGACAACCGGCCCCACACCGGGGAGAACACGAACTGCATGAGCGAGTAGCTGGTGCTCAGCAGGCCGACGGTGAACGCGTTGGCGCCGAACGACTCGGCATAGAACGGCAGCAGCGGGATGATGATGCCGAAGCCGAGCAGGTCGATGAAGACGGTGACGAAGATGACGGCGAGAGGCGACACGAATGGGATCGGGTGATGGGGCGGGCGCGCGCGTTGGTGATCTTAGCCGACGATCCGGCCATTTGGCGATTCCCCAACGGCGCCCGCTGCCGCTATGGTGTGGCCGGGGGCGCCGACGTGCCGCCGCGAGCGTGCAGGTAGAGCGACAGGCCGAAGTAGTAGGCGGGGAAGATGAACGATAAAGCCGTCCAGGGGCCATCGGTGGCCGGCAGCCTCCACAGCACGACGATGACGAGCGCGCCCCAGGTGGCGCCGAGCAGCAGCGTCGGCAGGCGCAGCGTCTCCGTCCGCGACGGATACACGTAGCGGATGGGGACGAACACCAGCACGGCCAGGACGACCAGGATCGCGGCGTTCACCACGAGCGGCAGGCGCAACACGTACATGTACAACGCGACGATGTTCCAGTACGACGGAAAGCCGGTGAAGAAGTGATCCGTCGTGGCGACCTTGGCATCGGCCTGACCGAAGCCGTAGGCGCTGGCGAGCAGCACGGCGCCGCCCACCCAGATGCCCCACCCCGCCGGCAACAGGTCCGCCCGCAGCACCAGCAGCACCGGGACGAACACGTAGGTCAGGTAGTCCACGATGTCGTCCAGGCGGGCGCCGTCGAAGCCAGGCAGCCGTTGCTTCACCCGCAGCGCGCGGGCCAGCCAGCCGTCGGTGGTGTCGACGACGATCGCGGCCGCCAGCGCCAGGAAGGCCGCCCGAAAGCCGCCCTCGAAGACCGCGAGCGTCGCGTAGAGCGCCAGCAGGGTCCCGAGCGCCGTGTAGAGGTGGGCGAGCCAGGCCATCTGCGGCCCTGCCCGCATCCGCGTCAGAGTCGGCGTTGGGCGTCGGGGAAATTCAGCCACACCGGCACTCCGCAGAAGTGCGTACCCTCGGTGCAGCGCGGAGAGGCGATGCGGTTGCGGAGCACACAGGGCGGCCCGAGGAACCGGCCGAGTTGGGGATGCACGGCCTGCACCTGAGCGATTTCGTCCATCGACGCCAGATAGATCTCCTCCTGGGCGTTGAAGCAGGTGCGCAGCGTCCACTTGTGCTGCAGCGCGAGGAAGGAGCCCGACTCGACCAGCCGCAGCGCCTTGGCGTTGGGCAGAAGGTAGAGCGCGTACTCGAGTGGAACCCCCAGGGCCAGCAGGCGGTTCTTGGCGGTCCAGGCGTCCCGGATGGCGCGGTCGTACACGGCCTGCGCCGCGGGGTTGGTCCGGATGAGACGCGGCGTCACCACGTCGGGCTCGACGGTGTCGGCAAAGGTCATCATCGGTCTCGACGCGGGCACCATGCGGTGGCGCTGGTCCTGCGAGTCGGCCGTGTGGCTGAGGCGCTTTTCGAACACGTAAGAGGGGTGATTGAGCGCGCGCATCAGCGGCGAGTGATACGCCACGTTCAGCAGGTCGACGCGGTACCGGTTGCGGGCCGGATTCATCACCCGGTCGATTGCGTCCGCATCCCCCATCTCTGCCGTAGTGAGCCCGAAGGTGCTCCGCACGGCATCGGCCACCACGCGCTCGGCGCCCGCCGACCAGTCACGCAGCCGCGACACGCGCGTGCCCAGGCGCCGGTCGAATTCCCGGACGAACGCATCGCCCGACGAGGTCGGCCGCGGAATGCCGGCCTCGGGAAGCTGGTGGGGCTCGAGCGTGTCGAGGCCCACCTTCTCGAAGAACATCGGATCGACCTCCTTGACGAGATCGACCATGGCGCCAATCACCATCTGCGCTTCGTAGGGCGTGTCGCCGGCGTGCATCATCCGGTGCAGGCGGTGCAGCACCAGGCCCGAGATGGTGTGCACCATCGACGTGAACGCCGCAATCGGGATTACGTAGCGCGCCGTCTCGATGGCCTTCTTCTCGGCTTCGCGCTCCACGGCCGCGTGCCGCGCCGCCGCGTTGGTGGGCCTCACATAGCGCAACTCCTTCAGAATCGCCCATGTATCGTCCTTGAGGAGCGCCGACAGCTCGGCGTACGCGTCCCAGGCCCGCAGCACCGCCTGCTCGAACACGTCGCGGGCCTCGCCGTCGAGAGGCGGCACGAAGGCGCGCGGCTCGTTCAGCTTCACGTAGCGCTGGCTCGACTGTTCGGAGTTGTAGAAGGGATAGGCGTGCAGCACGCTCCACACGAACTGGCGTGACACGTTCTCGAGACCGAACTCGAAGTGGGCGTGCTGAAAGACAGTGTGGTGCCCCCCTTCGAAGGTCAGTGGGCCGATGGAGTCGCGATGTTTCTCGGTGACCTCCTCCCGGGCAATCACCCGGGGCGAGTAGCAGGTACGGGCCGCCGCGATCGCGCCGTCGTAGGGCGCCTGCGGCGCCGACCGGAGGGTGACACGGGGCGGGGCGGTCGACAAGGCGAGGGTGGGCATCCGTGTGCAGTATAAAGTTTCCGCGGCCGGGCTTCGACATAGACTATTGGATCGCGACACCGGCATCGGCTGCGGCCGATTCGGCCACCCCGCGTCACCAGAACCCGGATGCGGCCAGTTTCTTCGGAGCGTCAGATCGAAGCCGTGTCCCTGCTGGGCCGGTACCTCTGGCAGGATCACTCGCTCGAGGACACCCTGTCGGAGGCGGCGCGCCTCGCCGCGGTTGCCGCCGGCGCTGACGCCGCCGTCGTGCTCGAGTGCGCGTCGGGACACCCCGCCCTTGCGGTGCGGGCTGCTTACGGCTGGGCGCCGGCGCTCGCACCGGAGACCTACGCAGGCTCGAACAGTATCGCCACGCAAGCTCTCGACTCACCCTCGGGACGATTGGTGCTCATCGACGTGGCCGGCGCCGGTGACGAACCGGCCGCTGTCCTGGCTCAGGGCGTCCGCGCGGGTTGTGCGGCGCAGGTGGGCCACCCCGACCACCCGTTCGGCGCGCTGGTGGTCTACAGCCGCGAGCCCGGGGCCTTCGCCGCCGAGACGGCCGCCTGCCTCGAGAGCCTCGCGGCCGTGCTGGGACTGGCGGTGCGCCGGGCGCGGCGCACCGCCGAACTCGACCGTGAACGCGACGAGCGCTTCCGCCTCGCTTCCCTCGTCGAAGGCACCGACGATGCCATCGTGAGCGCGACGCTGGACGGCACGATCGTCTCGTGGAATCCCGGAGCCGAGCGCCTGTACGGATATGCGGCGCACGAGATCGTCGGCGAGGACGTCTCGGTGCTCGTGCCGAGCGAACGCCACACCGACCGCCACCGGTTGCTGAACCTGGTGCGCGCGGGCCAGCGCATTCCCGCCTTCGACGCCGAACACCGGCGCAAGAACGGGTCACCAGTCACTGTTTCGCTCAGCCTCTCGCCGGTGCGAGATCAGCATGGCCAGGTCGTCGCTATCGCGGGCATCGCGCACGATGTCACCGAAACGCGGCGCTTCGAGTCCGAGCTGCGGCAATCGGCCAAGATGGAGGCCGTGGGCAGACTCGCGGGGGGCCTGGCCCACGACTTCAACAACATGCTCACCGTGATCGACGGCTACAGCGAGCTGCTGCTGATGCGGCTGCCGGCCGACAGCGCCGAGCGCGGCCTGGTGGAAGAGATTCACAAGGCCGGAGAGCGCGCAGCGGAGCTGGCGCGCCAGCTCATGGTCTTCAGTCGCAAGTCGATGGTGGAGCCGCAGGTGCTGCACGTGAGCGAGGTGGTGCAGTCGGACGTCGACATGCTCACGCGCGTGATTGGCGAGGACGTGATCATCCAGACGCGGCTGGGTACCGAGCTCCCGCACGTGATGGCCGATCGCGCGCAGTTCGAGCAGGTGCTCGTGAACCTGGTGATCAACGCGCGCGACGCCATGCCCAGGGGCGGGCGCGTTCTCGTCGAAACTGCGAGCGTCGAAGTGGATCACGCCCGCGGCGTCGGACCTCGCGAGCTGGCGCCGGGACAGTACGTCACGCTGTCGGTCACCGACACCGGTATCGGCATGGACAAGGCCACCCTGAGCCGCATCTTCGAGCCCTTCTTCACGACCAAGGGCAGCGGGCGCGGAACCGGCCTCGGGCTGGCCATGCTGCAGACGTTCGTGATACAGAGCGGGGGCCACGTGACGGTGGACAGCACCCCGGGGCTGGGCACGACATTCCGCCTGTACCTCCCGACGGTGGCCCTGCCCGTGGCCGCGGCCCCCGGTGGCACCGTGACCGAAGCGCCCTCCGGCACCGAATCGATTCTCATCGTCGAAGACGACGACGCCGTGCGGGTGTTCACGGAGGCAGTGCTGAAGGCGGCCGGCTACCTCGTGTTGTCGGCGGCCAACGGCGCCGATGCCCTGGCCCTGGCCGGCGCGACGGCCCATCCGATCGACCTGCTGATGTCGGACGTCGTCATGCCGGTGCTCGGCGGCCACGCGCTGGCCGAGCAGTTCAGGACGATCCATCCGGAGGCCGAGGTGCTCTTCACCTCGGGCTACACGCCCGAAGCCGTGAGCCGCCGCGGCGTCGCCATTCCAGCAGCGCGGTTCCTGCAGAAGCCGTACTCACCGGCGGCGCTGTGCCGCAAGATTCGGCTGATTCTCGGGGTTGAGGCCTGAACCGCTCGGCGTGTCCGCCGCTACTCGTCGTCTTCGTCGCGACGCACGTGGTAGCGCGAGTACTCGTCCAGGTAGGCCAGCGATTCGAAGCTGCGCATCCGATCGAGGAAGAGGATGCCATCGAGGTGATCGGTTTCGTGCTGGATGACGCGCGCCGGGAAATCCCGTGCGTCGATGTCGATGCGCTTGCCGTCGCGGTTGAGGGCGCTCACCCGAATGTGCGGCGCGCGGGGCACCCGGCCGCGGATGTCGGGAATGCTCAGGCAGCCTTCCCATCCCTCCACGTGCTCACCCCCGAGCGGGGTAATCTCCGGGTTGATGATGGCGGTGGCCTCACCCTCGCCACGCCCCTCGGGATCCAGCACCGCCACGAACAGGCGCACGGTCTCGTGCACCTGCGGCGCCGCCAGGCCGATGCCCGAGTACTCCTCCATCGTGTCGATCATGTCGTCGATGAGTTTCTGGAACCCCGGCGTCCGGATCTCGTGCTTGTCCACCGGACGCGTCCGCTGGCGCAGCACGGGATGGCCCAGGCGAGCCACTTTCAGGATCGACATGAATGAATTCTATACTTGGTGCGATGCGTGCGACGACGTTCCGCTTCTGCCCCGTGTGCGGCGCGCCGCTCGAGCCGCGCGTGCTCCGAATGGGCGAGCCGGCGCGCCTGGTCTGCACGAGCGGCACGTGCGGTTTCGTCTTCTACCTGGATCCGAAGGTGGCCGTCGGCACCATCATCACGGCCGGGGACGAACGCATCGTGCTCGTCAAGCGCGCCATCGAGCCGGGCTACGGCAAGTGGGTGTTTCCCGGGGGCTACGTGGACCGCGGCGAAGAAGTGACGATGGCTGCCGTCCGCGAAGCGCGCGAAGAGACGGGGCTCGACGTGCGAATCGATCGCCTCATCGATATCTACTCCTACGCCGGACGCACGCCCATCATCATTGTCTACGCCGCCACGGCCCTGAGCGGTGACCTGCAGGTGGACGAGGAAGGCCTCGAAGTCCGCTGGTTCGAGCCATCGTCGATTCCCTGGGACGATCTGGCCTTTCTGAGCACGCGCGAGGCCATCAGAGACTTCCTCGGCTGAGCGGCCGCCTCATTCGTATCGCAGCGCCAGGATCGGGTTGATGCGGCTCGCCCGACGCGCCGGAATCGACCCGGCGGCCAGCGACACCACGGCCAGCAGCGCCACGGTCGCCATGCCCAGCCACGGGTCGTTGGGCTGGATCCCGTAGAGCTGGTTCGAGACGAAGCGTCCCAGGCCGACCGCGGCGGGGATCCCAACGGCCAGCCCCGCACCGAGCAGCAGCAGCACCTCACGCATCACCAGCCACAGCACCGTGCCCTGGTCGGCGCCGAGCGCCAGGCGAATCCCCAGTTCCTTGCGGCGCCGCGCCACGACGAAGGCCATCACGCCGTAGAGTCCCACCGACGCCAGCAGGGTCGCCAGCAGGCCGAGTCCGGCCGAGAGCATGGCAACGAGGCGGTCGGTGAGCAGGGTTTCGTCGAGCTGGCCCTCCACGGTCTTCATCTGGTAGACGGGCAGCGACAGGTCGAGCTCCTTCACGACGCTGCGGATGATCCCGAACGCGGCACTCGACGCCGTGGCGGCGCGGACGTAGAGGGCGGCGCTGCCCGCGCCCGAGTTGGGAATGAACACCTGCCGGCGCACGCCCTCGCGAGGCCCTTCGTACAGCGAATTCTCGGCCACGCCGATGATCTCGATATCGAGCTTCGTCTCGGGTCCGGTCCCCCGACCGATGTGCCGGCCGAGGGCACTCCGACCCGGAAAGAAGTGCTCCGCGAACTGCCGGTTGACGATCGCAACCGTGGGATCGACACCGTCCCTGGCGTCCAACTCCGTGAAGTCGCGCCCTTCGAGCAGCGGGATGCCCATTGTCTTGAAGTAGCCGGGCGACAGGCTGTTCATGAAGGCCTGCATGTCCTCGCCGTCCGCCGCAGGGTGGCCCTCCACCGCCGTGGAGCTGTCCCACTCGGAGCCGCTCAGGATCGGCACGGCCGCCACCGCGGCGGACGTGATTCCCGGTGCATTCTGCAGCCGGTCGAGCAACTGGCGATAGAAGTTGGTACCGCGCTCGCCCTTGTAGCCACTGAGCGCGGGCGCCAGCTGGAAGGTGACGAGGTTGTCGAGGGCGACGCCGGTGTCCGTCCCCTTGAGGTTCTGCAGGCTCCGGACGAACAGGCCGGCACCGAAGAGCAGCAGGAAGCTGAGCGCGACCTGCGCGGTCACCAGGCCCTTGCGCAGCAACAACGAACCGCCGGACCCGGTCACCGCGCCGGAGGTGTCCTTGAGCGTCCCCCACGTATCGGGCTTGCTGGCGCCGAGCGCCGGCAGCAGACCGAAGACGATGCCGGTCAGCAGGGTGAGACCGAAGGTGAACGCCAGGATGCGCGCGTCCGGGTTGGCGTCAATCAGAATGGGCTCGCCGTCGGACGGAATGAGGGCCAGGAGCGTGCGCGCCAGGGACACCGCGATCAGCAGGCCGGCAAGGCCGCCGGCCAGCGACAGCAGAAGGCTCTCGGTGAGGAGTTGCCGCACGAGCTGCCCGCGGGAAGCGCCCAGCGAGAGGCGCACGGCGATCTCGCGCTGGCGCATGAATCCACGGGCGATGAGCAGGTTGGCGACGTTCGCGCAGGCGATGAGCAGGACGAGGCCGACCATGATCATCAGCACGACCAGAGCGGTCGAGACATCGTTGCGGAGTCCCGAGTAGCCGATGTCGGCCTTGTCGATCTTCAGTACGCCTTTCATGAACTGCTCGCGAACGTAAGGCGACCAGTTCCTGGCTCCCTCGAGCGTCATCTCGTGCTCGCGCAGTTGGAGGAACAGACCCTGCATGGCCGGCTGCGCCGTTTCTGCCGTCTGGCCAGGTTTGAGCCGGGCGAACACCTGGACCCATCGGGTCCGCGGGTCGTCCATGCGCACCCAGTCCCACTCGGGCATCACGACCGGCTTCATGAGGATCGGCACCCAGATCTGCGGTGCGCTCGCCGGGTCGAGGCCCGCGAAGCCTGCCGCCGACACGCCGACGATGGTCATCGGATAGTTGTTGACCAGGATCTTGCGGCCCACCACGCCGGGATCGCGATTGAAGCGGCGGCTCCAGTAGTCGTGGTTGAGCACGACCGAGGGATGGCCGCTGTACACTCGATCGTCTTCCCGCGAATTGAAGACGCGGCCCGCGGCCGCGGGCACGCCGAGCATCGTGAAGTAGTTGCCCGACACCAGTTCGAGCATGATCCGCTCGGTCTGGTTGTCCACGCTGACAGACGCGGGCGCCAGGCGCCGCGCCATGACCTCGGCGAGGGACTGAGCCTGCTGCTGGAACTCCTGGTACATCGGGTACGAGTGCGCCCGCGCTCCCATGTTGCTGCCGCTGTGCGGCCCGGTCTGGTAGAGCATCACCAGCTCGTCCGGGTTCTTCACGGGGAGCTGTCGGAGCAGCATCTGGTCGAGGAGCGTGAAGATCGCGGTGTTGGCTCCGATGCCGAGCGCCAGCGACAGGATGGCGACCACGGAGAACAGCGGGCTACGGACGAGCCCGCGAACCGCCAGGCGGAGGTCGTTGACCGGCTGGATCATACGGAGGGGTTAGACGGGACTTGCGGGCCAGGGGTTGGGGCGCCCGCGGAGACCAGCCGTCGTCGCCGGGCCCGGCGCGCGTACAATCTCTCGGATGGCTGTCTCTCTTTCGCCACGCGAACGCGCACGTCTGAAGGCCCGGGCTCATGCGCTGGAGCCGATTGTGCACGTCGGTCACGCCGGGGTCACCGATCGCTTGCTCGCCGAGATCAATCGCGCGCTGGAGGCGCACGAGCTGATCAAGGTCAGGGCTGGCGGCGCAGGCCGCGAGGCGCGTGCCGCCCTGCTCGACGCCATCTGCGCGCGCACTGACGCCACCCCGGTGCAGACCGTTGGGAAGGTGATGGTGCTCTGGCGGCCGCAGCCGGACGACCCGTCCTCGACGTAGCCTTGGATTTCCGGAAGAAACTCGCCGAGGCGCGCCACCACCGGCCGGGCCGCACTCGAGCAGGACGGAGCGTACAGATGGCGATTACGGTCACGGTCAACGGACAGGAACACTCGCTCGACGTGGAACCGCAGATGCCCCTGCTGTGGGCGCTCCGCGAGCAGCTCGGCCTGACGGGCACCAAGTTCGGGTGCGGCATCTCGGCATGCGGCGCCTGCACCGTGCACCTGGACGGCCGCCCCGTCCGCTCGTGCGTCCTGCCCGTGTCGGCGGCCGACGGCAAGACCGTGACGACCATCGAAGGGCTCGCCAGTCACGGCGTCTTGCATGCGGTGCAGGAGGCCTGGATCGCGCACCAGGTCCCGCAGTGCGGCTACTGCCAGTCCGGCCTGATCATGGCGGTGGTCGGACTCCTGGCCCAGAACCCGGCTCCGAGCGATGACCAGATCGACGCGGCCATCACGAACATCTGCCGGTGCGGCACGTTCGCGCGCGTCCGGCGGGCCATTCATTCGCTGGCGCAACGTGACGAGGCGACGTCATGAACAAGTGGACCCGGCGTACCTTCATCGGAGCGGGCACCGTTGCCGGCGGAGGGTTCCTCCTGGGCGTGGCTGGCTTCACGTTCGCTCCGGGCCGGCACACTCTCGTCGGCGAGGACGCTTCCGAAAAGGGGCAGCTCACCACCTGGATCACGGTGACGCCCGACAATGTCATCACGGTGCTCATTCCCCACTGCGAGATGGGACAGGGCACGCTCACGGCGCTCGCCATGATGGCGGCCGAAGAGATGGAGGCCGACTGGAGCGTAGTGCGCGTGCTCGAAGCACCGGCGCTCGGCGAGTATGCCAACGGCTACGTCGTGCGCGCAGCCGGCGGCGACTACATCCCGGCCGTGATGGCGCGCGGCGTCGACTACGGCAGCTTCAAGGCGGCGCAGTGGTTCGGCTTCCAGGTGACCGGCGGCTCCACCGCCGTCCGCAGCACCGGCGAGTACGGCATGCGCGTCGCCGGCGCGGCGGCGAAGGAGATGCTGCTGGCCGCCGCGGCACGGCAGTGGGAGGTCCCCGCTGCCGACTGCGCGGCCAGGGCCTCGCGCATCGTCCACGCGGCTTCGGGCCGGAGCGCCGCCTTCGGCGAACTGGCGCGCACGGCGGCCACGCTCCCGGTGCCGACGAGCCCTGCCCTCAAGGATCCCGACACGTTCACCATTCGCCGCACGTCGCCGCCGCGGCTCGACATCCCGCCCAAGGTCGACGGCAGCGCCGTCTACGGCATCGACTTCACGGCGCCGGGCATGCTGTATGCCGCCCTCGAGATCGCACCGGTGCAGGGCGGCAGGCTGACGTCAGTCGACGCCGCGCCGGCAGAGGCCATGCCGGGCGTGCGGCAGGTCGTCGGTCTCGAGGAGGCGGTAGCCATCGTCGCCGACAGCTTCTGGCGCGCCCGTCGCGCCCTGGCGGCCCTGAAGCCCGTGTTCGATGACGCCGGCCACGGCGAGGTGTCGACGACCTCGATCTTCACGGCGTTCGACGCCGCGCTCGGCCCTCCTCCCGAGATGCCGGCAGGCGCCGCCAGGGTCGTCACGGCCGACTACCGCGTCCCCTTCCTGGCGCACGCAACGATGGAGCCGATGGCGTGCACGGCACGTGTAGAAGGCGACGGCGCAGAGGTGTGGACGGGCGTGCAGGACCCGCTGAACGCCCGCTCGGTGGCCGCCAAGGCGCTGGGAATGAAACCGGAGCAGGTGCGGGTGACGAACCTGCTGCTCGGGGGCGGCTTCGGGCGCCGGTTGCCATTCAACTTCGACTACGTGGACCTGGCCGTTCGCATTGCGAAAGCCGTGTCACCGGTGCCGGTGAAGGTCATCTGGACGCGCGAGAACGACATCCAGCACGACTACTACCGTCCGGCCGCGATGTCACGTCACGCGGGTGCCCTGGACGCCGCCGGCGCGCCCCTGGCGGTCAAGTCGCATTACACGGGCGGGGGGAACGGCGAAGCCGTGTTCATGCCGTACGCCATCACCGACACCGGTGCCGAAGAGAAGGAGGCCAACCACCCGATTCGGCCCGGCCAGTGGCGCTCCGTACTGAACTCGCAGCACGGCTTCTTCAAGGAGTCGTTCATCGACGAGATGGCCCACGCCGCCGGCAAGGACCCATACGAGTTCCGGCGCGCGCTGCTCGGCAACCGACCTCGGTTCAAGGCCGTTCTCGAAAGGGTGGCCGCGATGGCGAACTGGGGAGCGCCCCTTCCCGCCGGCGAAGGACGCGGCATCGCCCTCTGCGAGAGCTTCGGCACTATCGTCGGCGAGGTGGCGCACGTGGCGGTGTCGGCGGAGGGCGGGCTTCGCGTGCGACACGTGTATGCCGCCGTCGATTGCGGGGACGTCGTCAACCCGGACAGCGCAACCGCTCAGGTGGAAGGCGCCATCGTCTTCGCCCTGTCGGCGGCGATGCTGAGCGAGATCACGATTGCCGGGGGACGCGTCGTGGAGACGAACTTTCGCGACTACCCGATGATTCACCTGGCCGATGCGCCGCGCATCACCGCGGAGTTCATCCGCTCGGATGCGACCCTGGGCGGCCTCGGCGAGCCCGTCGTGCCGCCACTGGCCCCCGCCGTCACGAACGCGATCTTCGCTGCGACCGGTGTGCGCGTGCGGAACCTGCCGATCAGGAACCAGGCCGCGGCGGTGGGCCTGACACAATCGCCGGACACTCGAAGCGCTCCACCACCGACTGGCGGATCGCCTGCTCGGTGAACTCTTCGATGGGCAAGCCCCGTTCGGCAGACTCGATTTCATCGAGCCGTGCGCGGGTCACCGGGTGCCGCGGCGTGAACAGCGTGCAGCAGTCCTCGTCGGGGACGATCGAGACGGGATAGGTGCCCAGGCGCTGGGCTGCGGCCGTAATCTCGTCCTTGTCCATGCCGATGAGCGGGCGGAACACCGGCAGCGGCACCGCTGCCCCGGTGACCGCCATGTTCTCGAGGGTCTGCGACGCCACCTGCCCGACCGCGTCGCCGGTCACCAGTCCGTGCGCGCCCACTCGCGCGGCAATTCGGGTGGCGACCCGAAACATGAGGCGGCGATAGACGATCACGCGCAGGGCACTCGGGACGGCCAGAGTCACCTGCCGCTGGATCTCGCCGATGGGCACGAGCTGCAGCCGGCTGCTCAGCTGGAACCGCGTCAGGAAGGCGGCCAGTTCTCGCGCCTTGTCCTGCGAGGCGCGCGACAGGAAGGGGTAGCTGTGGAAGTGCACGAAGGTGGCCGTGCAGCCGCGCCGCATCATCCGCCATGCTGCCACCGGCGAGTCGATGCCGCCCGACAGGAGGGCCACCACGCGCCCGCCCGTGCCGGTCGGCAGGCCGCCCGCGCCGGGCTCCTTGCCGAAATGATAGAAGGCCTCGCCGGGCACGATCTCGACGCCGATGGTGAGTCCGGGGTCCCGTAGGTTCACGGACCAGCCGCGGGCCGCCGCGATGCGCCCGCCAATCACGCGCTCGATCTCGGGAGATCGCACGGGGAAGCGCTTGTCGGCTCGACGGACCCGAACGCGGAAACTCGAAGGATCCCCGATGGGCAGATCGCGGAGGATGCCATCACCGATGGCGTCCACGTCGAGCGACACACGCGTGGCCACCGAGAAGTTGGCGATGCCGAACACGTACCGCAGCCGCTCCCGCACTTCGGCGACCGCCGAGTCACGGCCCACCACAACCTCGATGCGGCCCATCGGTACCCGCACCTCGCGCACGCCCAGGCCGGTCAGCGCGCGTCGCAGATGCCGAATGAGATGGCGCTGGAACCACGGCCGGTTCTTCCCCTTGAGGGCCAGCTCCTGATAGCGCAGCAGGACGGAAACCATTCAGTGGCGTTCCACGACTCCCAGTACCTTCTCGAACATCCCGGCGGTCAGCCCGTTCGCGCGGCCTCGGCCGCCCACTGGCCCGACACCACGGCGCCTTCAATCGTGGCGGGAAGGCCAGTATCCACCCAATCGCCGGCCAGCAGGAGCCCGGCCACCGCCGTGCGCGTGCCCGGGCGCGCGGGTTGGCCCGGCGCCAGCGAGAAGGTGGCCAAGCGCTCGCGGACGGCGGTTGCGCCCACCATGGTGGCGCCGGCGGCGCGTGGCACCGCCTCCTCCAGTTCCCGCCGGGCGATGGCCACGAGCTCGTCCCTGGCCTTCAACACGACACCGGCGGCGCCGCTCGACACCATCGACAGGTGCGACCGCGCCCGGCCGAAGATCCGGGCCTTGTCGAAGGCCCACTGGAACACACGGCCGGGCAACCCGATCAGCATGTCGTCCAGCACGGACCGGTCGTACCACAGGTTCACTGTCACGATCGGCGAGCCCGCGGTGCCCCGCGCGCGGCCCAGCAGGTCCGCGAGCGCCGCCGGAGGCGGGTTGAAGAGCGACGGCAGGGCAAACCAGGGCGCGCCGGCCACCACGATGGGCGCGTCGATGCGCTCGCCGCGCACCGTGACGCCGCGCACCCGCTGGTGTTCGACCACGATCGTCGCCGCCGACCGCGTGCGCACCTCGGAACCGCGGGCCTCGAGCCACGCGCGTGCGGGTTCGGCGTACAGCTCGTCGAGCGGCACGGCGGGCACCACCAGCGACGCGCGATCGGCCTCGGGACCGAGCATGCGGGAGAGCACCTCGAGAAACGTGTCGACAGCGGCCTCGTCGATCGGCTGGTTGAGCGCCGCCAGGGCAAGCGGTTCCCAGAAGAGCTCGATGAGTCGGGGCGCCTGGCCCTGCTGCTCGAGCCACTGGCGCACGGTGCGTCCCGAGGCAGAGACGCCGGGACTGAAGTCCCGGCGCTCCGTACCAGCGTCCCGGCGCTCCGTACCAGTGTCCCGGCGCTCCGTACCAGTGTCCCGGCGCTCCGTACCAGTGTCCCAACGCTCCGTACCACCGTGGAGCGCCGGGACTTCAGTCCCGGCGTCACTGCCCGTACGGAGCGCCGGGGCTTCAGCCCCGGCGACCGGCCGCTCCACCCTCGTCCGCAGTGCCGCGCCCACGCGCAGCACGGACGCCTTCTCGCTCCATGACAGCGCGTCCCACGCCAGCACGCCCGCCATCAGGTGCAGCGGCGCGGCCAGCGGCGGCAGCTGCAGGACCGATCCATGTCCATCGCGCCCCACCATCGTGAGCGACAGCCCCGCCTGCCAACGCACGCGGTCGGCGGCGCCAATGCGCCGCAGGAACGACAGGGTGGCGTCGTAGCACCCCATCAGCACGTGCTGGCCGTTGTCGAGCTTCTCGCCCGTCGCCGGGTCGCGAACGGCCGAGGCCCGCCCGCCGAGCGCGGGTCGCGCTTCGAGCACCAGGACGCGCGCCCCCTGCTCGACGAGCGCGACGGCCGACGAAAGCCCCGCGAATCCCCCGCCGATGACGATGGCGTCGAAGCCGACGGCCGTGAGCCGGCGGCCGGGCTCCGGAACAGCGGGCCGGGTCCGCACGCTCACGCTCGCGGCGCCTGGCCCAGCCGCAGGCCCGCCAGGCCCACGCGGCTTCGCATCCAGATGGTCATCGCGATGAGGGCGCGGGCGGGCTTGGGCACGCGAACGCGGTCCGAGAACACGTCGTACCCGCCGCGCTCGATGCGCTGCAGGATCTCGAAGTAGATGCCGCCCATGATCTCGGCGGCCGCCAGCTTCCGGATCGCCGACGATGGCAGGGCCGAGGCAGCCCGCAGGTAGTGCTCACGCGCCCGGCCGCACTCGAAGGCGAGCAACTGGCGGATTGGACCGGTCATCCGGCCGGCGGCCAGGTCGGCCTCGGTGCAGCCGAACCGCCGGAGGTCCTCGGCCGGCAGGTACACCCGCCCACGCGCCAGGTCGTCCTTGATGTCGCGGATGATGTTGGTGAGCTGCAGGGCGAGGCCCAGTTCCACGGCGTACTCCCGCGCCTCGATGCGGCACCCGAAGATCTCGATGCACATCAATCCGACGGCCGACGCCACGCGCCGGCAGTACTCCACCAGGTCGTCGTAGGTGTCGTAGCGACGCGTGTGGAGATCCATCTCGACGCCATCGACCAGCGCGTCAAACGGCGGGCGCGACAGCTCGAACTGCTCCACGACCCGTCGAAGCGCGCGGCCCTGTTCGGTGGCGGGCAGCCGGCCTTCGAACACTCGGGCCACCTCGGCCCGCCAGTCGGCGGCCTTCTCGGCCGCACGGGCGGCCACGGGCTCCTCGTCGACCGCATCGTCCACGGCGCGGCAGAAATCCCAGACGGCACCCACCGCCCGGCGCTCGGCCGCGGGGAGGACGAGAAACGAGTAGGAGAACGAAGTATCGCGCGACACGCAGGCTACTACCGGGCTCGCCGCCAGGCGAGCGTCCTACACGCTATCACCATCGCATCGGGCAGACCGAGCGAGGGCCGGGCATGGAAGACGTCGAAGCCGCCTTCCTCGAGACCATCCAGGATGCGAGAACCTCCGAGCCACGTGGCGCGCAGCTCGTATCGAAGCCGCCCGCCGACACCGTCGCACACCTCGCGGCCACGGGCAAACAACACCCGCGTGCGGCCGCCGCACTCCCCTAGCGAGGCGTGCCAGGCCTCGCTCCACACGCCCCGATCGAGGTCTTCCAGGCGGGCGCCGCGGGGCTCCCACACGTCGGCTGGCACGTACAGCCGTCCGCGAGTCCAGTCGACAGCCAGGTCCTGCCAGAAGTTCACCAGCTGCAACGCGGTACACACGGCGTCCGAGGCCGCGTCCAGCCAGTCGTCCCGGTACCCGTTCAACCGCAGGACGATCCGTCCCACCGGGTTCGCCGAGCGTCGGCAGTAGTCCAGCACGTCGTTCCAGGATGCGTAGCGCGTCGTCGTCACGTCCTGTTCGAAGGCGCTCAGAAGGTCGGTGAACAGCGACAAGGGGAGCCCGAAGCGATCGATTGTATCGACGAGGGCCGGGAAGATCAGATCGGGCGCTGGATGCCCCGGTACGGCGGCGAGCCCTGGAACCCGGACTCCGCCGTTCGCGTCGCCAGGCCCGCCGCCGGTGAGCCGGTCCCGGTAGTCGTTCAGCAGCGCCAGCCGCTCGACAGGCTGGCGACCGGGCTCGTCCGCGATATCGTCCGCCGAGCGCGCGAAAGCGTACACCGCGGCCACGTGCCGCCGCAGCCCACTCGGCAGCAGTCGCGAGGCGACGGGGAAGTTCTCGTAGTGAGCGCGGGCCAGGCGGCTGCAGGCGTCGTAAGAGGCAGCCAGGTTCACCGCCGCCCCGCCCACATCACCATTCCGTTTCGGGCAGCCCCGTACGGTGATTGGCGGCGCGCGCCATCATGAACAACAGGTCGGAGACGCGGTTGAGATAGGTGAGGACAACCGGTTCGACCTCGCCGCCCCCAATCGCCAGGGCCGCTCGTTCGGCCCGGCGGCACACGGCGCGAGCCACCTGCAGGCTCGCCGCGGGCAGCGTGCCGCCCGAGAGGATGAAGTGCCTGAGGGCCGGCATCTCGGCCTCGAGCCGATCGATCCACTCCTCGAGCCGCGTCACGTCGTCCTCTCCGATGACCGCCTTCTCAACCCGGGCGGCGATCTTGTGTGACGGGTCGGCCAGGCGCGCGCCGACGGCGAAGAGGTCTCGCTGCATCGTCAGGCACATCTCGGTGAGGTCGGGGTCGAGCCCGGCAGCGCGCGCGGCGCCGATGCAGGCCTGGAGCTCGTCCACCTCGCCGTATGCCACCACGCGCGGGTCGGTCTTGCGGACGCGGGTGCCATCGAAGAGGCTGGTTTCGCCAGCGTCGCCGGTCTTGGTATAGATTTTCACGTGAGAGGATTATACGGCCCGGCCGACGGCGGGCGACCACACCGCGTGCCCACGCCATCCAGGACGCCTGCCTGCCGGGTACCTTCGCCAGCCGAGCGCCGGCGGTTCCGCCGGCACATGCTGACGTGGTACCGGGCCAACGGCCGCGACCTGCCGTGGCGGAACACCTCCGACCCGTACCACATCCTCGTCTCGGAGATCATGCTCCAGCAGACGCAGGTGGACCGCGTGCTGCCGAAGTATTTCGAGTGGCTGGACAAATATCCGAGCTTCGAGGTGCTGGCTGACGCACCGCCCGCCGACGTGCGCCGGACGTGGTACCCGCTCGGCTACAACATCCGGCCCGACCGGCTGCAGGCCATCGCGCGACAGGCCGTGGACGCGCACGGCGGCCGCCTGCCCTCCGACGAAGAGACGCTGCTCTCGTTCAAGGGCATCGGTGCCTACACCGCGGGCGCCCTTCGCAGCTTCGCGTTCCGGCAGCGCGCCGCCATCCTCGACACGAACGTCGCCCGCGTCATCTTCCGCGTCTTCGTGGGCACGGGAGACCCGAAGGGCCACGCGATGAAGAAACGGCTGTGGGCCATCTCGGAAGCCCTCGTGCCGCACAAGCACGTCTTCGACTTCAACCAGGCGCTCATGGACTTCGGCGCCACGCAGTGCCCGGCCCGCAAGCCGCGGTGCCAGGTCTGCCCGATGAAGAAGTACTGCCTCTCCTACCCGCTCGAGGCGTGAAGGCTGGCCGCCGACGCGAGGCGCGCAATTCAGCCAGACAGAAGACGGATGAGGTCGCGGTCGGCCTCGGGGAACGGCAGGCCGGCGAGTTCACCGCGGGGCACCCAGCGAACTTGCTGCCCCAGCATCGGCTTGGGCTCGCCGATAAACCCGCACCGGTAGAAGTGCAGCTCCACCACCGCCTCCGGATACGCGTGCGTCACCTGATACACCCGCTCGCCGACGTCGGCGACGATGTCGAGCTCCTCGTGGAGCTCGCGGCGCAGGGCCTCGGCATGGGTTTCCGAGACGTGGACCTTGCCGCCCGGAAACTCCCAATGTCCCGCGAGGTGCGTGCCCTCCGGCCGCAGCGTCAGCAGGAACCTGTCGTCGCGCTCGACGAGGGCGGCGACCACCACGACCGGCGTCATGACGCTGCGCGTACGGGAGCGATGAACGGCAGGGCGGTGACGACGGCGGACAAGGACTGCTCACCATCGCGAACCTCGAGGCGCGTACCGGGATCGACGAAGTCCCGGTGAACATACCCCAGCGCGATGACGCGGCTGAGACGTGGCGACCAGGCGACGCTGGTGAGGCGGCCCACCGCGCGTGCGCCGATGTTGAGGGCAGCGCCCGCCACCGGGGACGAGGCCCCATCGTGGCCGGGGTTCAACCGGTCGGGCCCTTCGAGCGTCACGCCGACGAGCCGCCTGGCGACTCGGCCGCCACCCCGGGTGGTGACGCGAACGATGATCTCCTGGCCGACGTAGCACCCCTTGGTGAACGAGATGGCGCGGTCCTCGATGCCCGCTTCGAGCGGAATGGTATCGTCGGTCATGTCCGCCAGGAAGCGCGGTATGCCCGCCTCGATGCGAACGACGTCGAACGTGTCGAGATCCACCCTGGGTGCCGACGCCAGAGTACCGAGACCGTGGGCGTCGAGCAGGATGTCCAGGTTGCCGTAGGCCACCAGGCCGGGCCGGCCGTAGGTGTCGTCGGGCACCAGCACGCCTGCTCCCGCGACCGGTCCACCGGCACCCGACGCCCCGGCCCCCAAGACGAGCGTGCAAGCCAACTCGACACTGACGTCGTCTATCCGAACGTCCTCGGCAAAGACGAGACGGTCGAGCCTGGCGACGAGGTCCGGGGCGAGCGGTGCGGGCACGTCGAGCATCAGGGCTTCCGGCGCAGCAGTAACCCAGAGATCGGCGATCATCCGCCCCTGTGGCGTCAGCCAGGCGCTGTAGAGGCGGTGGCCAGGCCGCAGGGCGAACACGTCGTTGGTCACCAGGCCCTGCAACCATCTGACCCGGTCGGCGCCCGAGAGCCGGAGGACGCCGCGGTCGGTGCGGCTGACCAGCGCCACGCCGTGCCCGAGGGCCTCATATCCGTCGGTCGAGAACATGCAATACGATCATAACGTGGCAGATGCAGCGAGACGGATGACCACGGCGCTCCTCGTGCTGGCGAGCCTGACCAGCGTGACGGCGCAGGATCGGCCGGCACCCGCGCCCGCCGGCGGCACGACGTATCTCGTATTCCTCATGCAGCGGCCCGTGGGGCGCGAAGAGGTGAGCGTCGTCCGGAGCGCCGAGGGCTGGACGGTGCGGGGCAGCAGCCGGCTCGGCATGCCCATCGACATCACCACCCGCCGGGCCGAGGTGCGGTACGACGCCGACTGGAAACCGTTGTCGCTGGTCGTCGAGAGCGTCGCCCGGGGCCAGGAGCTTCAGTTGCGCACGACGTTTGCGGATGGCCAGGCCAGCAACGACGTCACCACGGCCGCTGGCACGACACCGAAGGTCGATCGTGTGTCACCCGACGCGGTCGTGCTGCCAAACACCTTCCTCGGTTCGTACGCCGCGCTGGCGCGCCGACTGCAGGGCCTGTCGGCGGGCGACGAGTTGCGCGGGTACATCGCGCCCCAGGTGGAAGTGCCCGTCAGGGTCGTTGCGGTCGCCGCCGAGCGCATCGAAACGCCCGGGCAGGCCATTGCCGCCACGCGTTTCACGCTGACGGTCGTCAATCCGCCTCCGGCCGGCGAGGTCGACGTCACGGTCTGGACCTCGGAGGCGGGCGACCTGCTGCGCATGAGCATCCCCTCGCAGTCGCTCGAACTGGCCCGCGAAGACGTGGCCTCGGCAGGCAGCCGCACGGCTGCGTACTCCATCCCCGGCGACGAGCACGTCGCGATTCCAGGAACGGGCTTCAACCTGGCGGGCACGCTGACCAGGCCGTCGGGCGCTTCGGGACGCCTGCCCGCCGTCGTGCTCATCGGCGGCTCGGGCCCCACCGACCGTGACGAAACCGTGGCCGGCATTCCCGTGTTCGGACAACTGGCGCGCGGGCTGGTCGAGGCCGGCTTCGTCGTCGTGCGCTACGACAAGCGCGGCGTCGGCCAGAGCGGCGGACGGACCGAATCGGTGACGCTGTCCGACTACGCCGAGGATGCACGATCCATCGTGCGCTGGCTGCAACGGCAGGACGGCGTGGACCGCGATCGCATCGCCGTGGTGGGCCACAGCGAAGGTGCGGCCGTGGCGATGATTCTGGCGTCGCGGGAGAAGCGCGTCAAAGCCGTGGTGCTCATCGCCGGACCGGGCACGACCGGTGCCGAGCTGGTGCTCGAGCAGCAGCGACACGTGCTCGATCGGATGAAGGTCGATGCCTCGGAGCGCGCCGCGAAGATCGCGCTGCAGGAGCGTATTCACGCCGCCGTCGTCGACGACGCCGGCTGGGAGGGCGTACCCGACGGTGCCCGGCGCACGGCCGACACTCCGTGGTTCGAAAGCCTGCTCACCTTCGATCCCGCCCGCGTCATGAGGGACGTGCGGCAGCCCGTCCTCATCGTCCAGGGCGAGCTCGATACACAGGTCCCCCCGCACCACGCCGAGAGGCTGATGGCTCTGGCCGAGGGACGCCGGAGCAAGGCGGATGCGCAGCTTCTCGAGGTGCCGGGGATCAATCATCTGCTGGTGCCCGCCAGAACCGGCGAGGTGTCCGAGTACGGCTCGCTATCGGGCGCCGAGGTGGCGCCAGCCGTGCCGGCGGGCATTGGCGCGTGGTTGGCCAAGACGCTGGGGCCAGGCAGGAAGTAGCCGGCTCACAGCCCCGTCCACATCCCGTCTACGATCTCGCGCAACCGGACCGCGGCCTCCGCGTAGGTCTCGCCCTCCTCGAATCGCACCGGCGAGCCGAACCGCAACCGGACCCGCGCACGGCT
>Ga0073904_10000155_pt1 | contig 45358 bp, 62 predicted proteins | sample KloWWTrecipitate_FD_66668 | JGI IMG/M metagenome (GOLD analysis project Ga0073904, IMG submission 66668) | Active sludge microbial communities from Klosterneuburg, Austria, studying microevolution and ecology of nitrifiers - Klosterneuburg... | ecosystem: Engineered > WWTP > Aerobic digester >... | reverse complement strand
CTGAATCGCCACGTCTCGACGACATATCGATTCTCGTCGTTCTCGACCGGTTTTGTCGAGGTCTTGGCGGCCGAACTCACCCGCGACAATCCGGAGTGGTTCCAGGGAACTGCCGACGCCGTGAGGCAAATGCTGCCGCACGTCCGCGATTGGCACGTCGATACGCTGCTTATCCTCTCGGGCGACCATCTCTATCGGATGGATTATTCGAAGTTCCTCGAACGGCACTTTTCCTCGGGAGCTGACCTTACGGTCTCGGTCATTCCCTCGCGTAGAGAAGACGCCGAGGAATTCGGCCTGCTCAAGACCGACGAAACCGGCCGCATCATTGAATTCAAGGAAAAACCGAAAGGCGCCGAGCTTGACGCAATGCGTGTCGATACGCGCTCGCTCGGCCTTTCGGACGCCGAAGCCGAAGAGCGACCGTTCCTCGCCTCAATGGGCATTTATGTATTTAACTACGCAAAGCTCGTTGAACTCTTGAATACCGACAGAGACTGGGTCGATTTCGGCAAACAGATAATTCCTGCGGCGATCGACAAATACTCGGTCCAAGCTCATCTCTTCAACGGATATTGGGAAGACATCGGGACGATACGCGCCTTCTACCAGGCGAATCTCGACCTTGCGTCGCCTTTGCCGAAATTCAATTTCTTCAACGCCGCTGCTCCGATCTACACGCGAAGCCGTTATCTGCCACCGTCGAAGATACACGACTGCACGGTCGATAATTCGATGATCAGCGAAGGCTGCATCCTAAGCGGCGTTACGATCAAGAATTCGATCATCGGTCTGCGTGCACGCATCGACAAAGGCGTCATCATCGAGAATTCGATCGTGATGGGCTCGGATATCTTCGAGGCGATCGAGGACATTCGCGACAATCTCGAACGCCAAGTTCCGCACATCGGCATCGATGAGAACACGGTCGTCCACAATGCGATCATCGACAAGAATGTTCGTATCGGAAAGGACGTCCAACTGATAAATCGCGACGGCATCGAACATTTCGATTCGCCGGACCGCTCGTATTATATTCGCGACAAGATCATCATCATCCCGAAGAATGCGATCATCCCGAACGGCACGGTTATTTGACGTGCCGCCGCGCTTGTATTGCGCGCTAAAAGGGTCTATTATCGCGAACGATATTTTTCTCGTGCCTTAAAACGAAATAGTTTTACTGTCTTTACTTTTGGCTGATTTCTCAGATCAGCCGTTCACGGCCGAGCTTCTCGCGTACGACCGAACAATTCCCGAACGGGACGCAAGACATTGGCGGCCGCTTGCATTACTTAGTTTTTAGATCAATTTCAAATTTTGCTAGATTGGAGGAGTCGTGTGAACAAGAAACTTTTTCTCGCGTACGGCGGTTTGATCTTTATCGGCGCTATCATTTCCCTCGCTATCGTAACGGCAGGGATCGAGGCCGCAACAATTTTAAGCGAAGGGTTCGAGGCGGGCGGCAAGACCGCATATGCGGGCGGCAACGTTACGCTCGGCACTGGAAGCTGGTATATGAACGACGCCCTGACCGGCAATTCTTCGAGCGACCGAAAGACAGGTTCGTATTCCGCACGCGTCCGAAATACGGGCGCCGTTCGGATGAATTTTAATGTGTCGTCTGCCGGCACATTCTCGGTAAAGCATGCAAAATACGGCTCGGACGGTACGAGCGCTTGGGAGCTTTGGAAATCGACGAACAGCGGCTCTTCGTGGTCAAAAGTCGGCTCGACCGTAACGACAAGTTCAACATCGCTCACGACAGCGAGCTTTACGGTGAACTCGGCGTCTGCGGTTCGATTCGAACTGCGGAAGGTCTCCGGCGGTTCGAACCGCATAAACTTCGACACGGTCTCGATCACCAATTACACCGCCGCAACGCCGACTCCGACTCCGACTCCAACCGCCACGCCGACTCCGACTCCAACGCCGCCGCCTTCGTCGAACGTTCATCTCACGATGGGCAATCCGTCGAATGCCGCGACGAACGTCGGCACTCCGCTGAATTATCTGATGGAGAGATCGACCTACGCGCTCTCGTACAACAACACCGACCGCAGGCCGAATTGGGTGTCGTGGCATCTTGCATCGACCTGGCTCGGCACAACGCCGCGGCAGGATGATTTCCGTGCGGACACGACGCTTCCGTCCGGTTGGTATCGCGTGCAGGGTTCGGACTATTCGGGTTCGGGATACGACCGCGGGCATATGTTGTTGCGCAGATCGTTTTATGAAGTTGCGCAGATTGTTTTATGAACGGGGTTGGGAAAAAGTGCGCAGATTGTTTTATGAACAGCGGTGAAAAGTGCGCAGATTGTTTTATGAACGGTGGGGGAGAATCGAGAGTTTGGCACTCTTCGGCGGTGCTTTGAGTAACCTTTGAATGGAGTTTGAAAATGACTTGGAGTGTTCAGGTTTCAAGAACGCCCTTCATTTGCGTCCAGCGTTCAGAAGCTCTTTGAGGTCAGCTTGTTTGTCTCGTTGAATCAACGACTCGAGAACCTGAGCGTTTACAAGCTGATGAACAGGCTCCACGATTTCGCCTACGATAGCATCCTCGTTGTTATCGGCACTTGTTGTGCCTTTGCCTGCGGAAAGTTCCTTGCGATCGCCCTGTCGCTTGTCTCTAGATCTAGCCATATACGTGTTTGGAATTTGCTCCGTTGAAAGCTAGAAGCTGGGTTTCAACCTTCTGATTACATTTGCCCTCGCCGGGTCAGTTTTTTCGACGATGACAGCTTCCGCCTCTCTTTCCAAATCGGTAATAGCATCTTTGGCACGCTTCAATTGATTGACAAGGTCTTGCTTGGAGTCTGCCTCGTGACCGGGCGTGACGATGTTCTTCTGAGCCGCGTCCGATGCCGCGCCAAACGCTTTTGTGATCTCTCGCAGTACTAAGAGGCGAATTTCGTCCGTCATGTCTTTGTCAAGTTTGGTTTCCATAGGCAAATAGTATCGAACAAAGTTCGTGTAGAATGCAATACAGTCCCTACTTTGCATTACATTTTGAGCACGGGAGCATTCGCCAACGCATCCAGTCGTACTGCGCGTCAGGATAAACCTCGGTGCGGATGAACCGCTCGTTGCCGCAGGCGACGCAATCGGGCAGCTGCGGCTTCGAGGCGGGCTTTGGCGGCGACGCGGCGGCCTTCATCGGCATCGCCTCGCGGTCGCTGTCGAGCCAACGGAGCAGGCGGCGACGCGTCGGCGTAACCCGTTTCTGGCGACACCAATCGAACATCTTCCGATGCATCGCACGGACATCTATGCCGCGATTCTCCGGCTGCGAACCGAGCCATGCGAGCCACTCATGGTCGCCTAGATCAGGCCGCGTTTTTTGCTCCTTCTTCGCCATCACGAACCTAGCTCGACGATCCAGTTGTCGCCGTCGGCAACGACGCCGGCGGCAGTTACAACCGCGTCGAACGTTACGGTCGGCGACGCGAGATGATAGAGTTTGCCGTCGCCGCCGTATGCCCGTGCATCGACGTACTTGACCGGCACGGCCATCTCGTTATCGAACTGCGTCGTCGCCGGTAACGCACCCTTCGAACCTGTATATTTAATATGTCCGCGACGGTTGATGTAGTTTTTCAGCGTCGGAGCCGACGATCCGTTCGGCGTAACTTTGTGGATCAAACAGCGTTTCGCGTCCGACGGCAAAATGACATCGCTCAGGATAAGCGTGCCGTCGCGATTCAGATAGAGAGCCTTCACGATCGACGGAGCGTTGTAGTGGATCACTGTGCGTGTTTCCAACTCAACGCCGTTCTGGTCGAAGATCTCGATCGCCTTTGCGAGGACCGGTTTCGACGTCGTGAGGTTATACATCGTGAATCTCACCTGTCGGCTGCCCTGATCCGAGTTGGCGAGGAAGGTTGTTTCCGGCGTGATCTCGTGCCATGTATCGCCCGAGTCAAAGCTGGCCTCAACGAGAAGGTTTGAGCGGTTCCACGAACCGACGAGGCTGATCAAGTAGCCCTTGAGGTCCCAACTCGCGGTGTGCGGATCGAGGATAAACTGTGCAAAAGTCGAGGCGTCGGATATCGTGATCGCCTCGACGCCATTGAACGTCGTCGCGATCACGCCGCCCTGTTTTGACGAGTAGATGCGGGTCTTCGCGTCAGAGAATTCGCCGTGGCCTGCGAAGAAAAACGCGCTTCCCGACGGCAGGTTTCCAACGCCGCCGATCGTCGAGCAAAAGCCGGGATCTTGAACGGGAGCGAATGTCGCGTCCCACGAAGTCCATTTCGTGCCGGCCCACAAAAGGCCGCCGAGAACAGATGCCGGAGTCAACTCCCAAACCTTCGCCTTTGTCCTATCGCTATCCTTCGTGAGAACGCTGCCGACGAGCAACGCACGTCCGTTGACGTTCGCCATTCTGAAACGCGATATCGGTTGCTGCACGGCGGCCGTTCCGGCGTACGGGGACGCGACCGCGAGTTTCGTCCACTGGAGCGTCGTGCGGTCGAAAACATAGGTCGCTCCGCTCGAGCTGACGCCCGGCGTTGACGCTACGAGAACGAACTTGTCTTGAGCGTAGTAACAGCCGGCGGCGTAGTCGATCTCAAGGACGGGGACATACCCGGTCGTGCCGAGCAGCGTGAACACATTCGTAACTGTGTTGAACTCCCAGAAATCGGCTTCCGTGCCGGTTATCTCCCGGCGCAGTGCGACGAGGAAAATGTGCGTCGGCGAGATCAGGTCGCCGAAGAAGCAAACGCCCGTCGGCAGCGTTCCCGAAAGCTCGGCGACGAGAGCGGTCGAGGCATTCACTCTGAAAACTCGCGGGGTTGGGTCGGCCTCGCTTCCCGCGATGAATAGGACATTCGAGCCGTCGCCGTAGGGAATCGCACACGGCCGTCCGGTCGTCGGGAGCGAGATCGACGGCGTTCGCTGCGTGAGCGTGTCGGCCTGCGTGTCGTAGGTGAACCAGTCCGAAAGCTGCGACGTGTTATCGACGGACAAACCGCCGAGCACTTCGATGTATCGTCCGTCTCGGGCCGCCGTTGCCGGACGCGAACGAGCAGACGGCATCACCGCCGAACGCTGCACAAAATCGGTGAAACCGTCGGCGGCGATCTGCGTGATGTTCGCAAGCACGAGATTCGTGGTCAGGCTCTCGCGTGCGGCTCCGCCGGATGCTTGTGCGAATCGCGCATTCAAAGCGTTGTCCTTAAACATTTGGGGCAAGATCGGCACCTCAACGTTCCCGAAGAAAACCTTAGCTCCGATCTCCATTTGAACCGTCGGGATCGTGCTGACGACGGTGCCTGTCGACGGCACCTGCGACGACGCCGGAGAGGTGAGAGCGACCTTTGCGTTCGCGTAGCGTATCTCCGGCAGTTGAGCCAGCGAATCGATCTGCCCTTGCAACGCGGCGAGGATGTCGCCGAGCGTTCGGATCTCGCCGAAAATGTGCGAGAGATCAATCGGGGAGTTTGCGAGGCGTTCGAGTTGTGCAACGCGACGCGTGAGGTTTGCGAGGTCGATACGGTCCTGACCGACGAGGTTGTTCAGCTCGCGGAGAGTCAGTACGATGTCGCGCAGGTCGAGCACGTCAGCGTCGCGGATCGACGTGGAGCCGGGAGCGACGATGATCAGATAGAGCGGCACTTCGTTGGACGCGTGAGTCGGCGGCGTAGGAACGGTTGCAGGCGTTCCCGTTTTTATAATGGGAACCGCACGCCAGCTTCGTTCGACGGCTGCGGTCTTGTTCGTCGGCGGGTACGCCGGCACGTTCGCACTGAACTCGTCGCTCGTGCGGAGCCGGACGAACGGGATCGGTGCGATGGCGGCATCGACGGCGTCATCGAGCGTTGCGACAACAAGATCGAGCCTCGGGAGCAGAGCGTCCGCAGGTGCGATCGTGAGCGTCGTGGACGCTCCGAGATCATAGGTAACGCCAGCTTGCGAGTGCACGCGGCCGGGAGTTTGGATAGAGACGTTGAACGCCGTGCCTGCACCGAGCGAGTACGCAAAGCCGCTGATCTCGGACGGTCGCAGTCTGTTTATAAAATCCGACAATATGCTGTTGATCCGCTCATGCACAAAATCTTGAGCCTTCATCAGATCGTTCGGATCGCTGACCTGACCGAACGTCACACCACCTTCTACCAGTGTTTGAACTACGCTTTTTTTCATATAATTTTCAGTTTGCCCAGACGACAAAAACCTCCTGCGAGTGCGGCTGCACGTACCGTATAAGTTCTAAAATTTCCCACGTTGTAAAGAGCGGTCGCGGCGTAACATAGTAGCTCTCGCCCCACGCGCCCTCGTCGGTGAAACACATATCCATCGAGCCTGCCCGAATCTCCATGATCTCGACGACGATGTGGAGCGGTTCCCTGATCGCGAAGGAATTCTCGCCCCAGACGAACTCGTCCCACGGCTGAGTGCGGGTGTGTACGCGGGCAACGATTCCGAAATCCGCGAGCCACGCTTCGATGCCGCGTGCCGTCCCCTTGCGTCCCAAATGCCGTCCAAAGTGCGAGTAAAGTCGTCGCATTTCAAACAGCGTGAACCACCACGGAAACCACGACCAGCCAAAAAGAACGTAGAGCCAGAACCGCACCCATTTTTCCGCAGCGGTCGCCGACGCGATCGACGCGTGAAACGCATCGTAACCGTCGTCCCATCCGTCGAGCATCTCACCCGGCGTTTGCAGGAACCGACGCAGGAACGTATCGGCGTCCGCCCGCCGATATCGGGACGGGAGATGCTCGTAAATGTAGAGTCCGTTATCAACCGACATGGAGCGTTACAGTTACCAACCTCGGAACCTGAAATTCCTGCAAAAACGAATCGGCGAGCGGCGCCGCTATGATCGGCGTGGGAGCCGTGCGGTCTGCCGTTGGATCATAAACCGCGACGATCCGATCAACGCCGGCCGTGCCCTCGATTACCGTGATGATCTCGCTTCGCAGGATCGGTCTGCCGAAGTTCTCGCGTGCAGCGGCGTAAAACGCCCGCAGGTTTTTCTCGACGTTCGTGAGCACCGACCCTTCGGGCGATCCCGTTCGGACGCGGATCGTTGCCTCGATGTCAAAATTTATAAACACAGGATCCACGATATACGTGAACTGATTACCGACGCACTGCTCGGCGAGGGCTGAACAACGGTCCCGCATCGTCGCATCGATCGGGTCTCCGGCGGTCGTCATCACGACCGCGGTCGTATGCCCAACGAGCAGTTCGCCGGTCGTGAATTCGCCGTTGCGAATGAAGGGGAAAACCCGAACGACGCCGTTGCCGTCCAGAGCCTCATCAGCGATCGCTTCTTCGAGATCCATCACCGTAACGATCCGCTCGCCGCGACGCATATACTGACGAACGCGTTCGAGCGTTGCCTGCACGGCCTCGATCTCGGTGCCTGCGTCGATCGCCGACGGATTGCGGACGCTCGAAACATACGCCGGAACATCGACAAGTTCGGTCAGCACGTTTGCTGATAACAGCGTGTGTCCCGTAATGCTCCGCTCGGCCTGCACGGTGCCGCTCGGATTTCCGTACACGATAGTAAGGGCCGCGGTCGTCGTAAAAATATATGTTCCCGTCGCGTCCGAGATTTCTGTGCCCGCCGGTACGACAACGTCCGTGCCTGCCGGTGGATCCACCGTGAATTCAAGTATCGTCGTCGCTCTCGTCGCCGGGCGGCGTTCGATGCCGAAGAGGTTTGCGAACGCGATGAGATTCTGTTCCGGGATACGGTTGAACCTATATGCCTGCTGTGAAATTGCCCATGAGATCGCCTCGAGCAGAACGGTATGCGGAGCCGACGGGTTGGCGTTCGTCAATTCCGGACAGACAGGCGTATCGAGTCCCGCCGCGATTTGCGTGAGCAACTCGCGACGAGCCGCGATCTGTGCCTCCACGATCTCGGTCGTCAGGCCGCCCGACGTCCGCGAGATCATCAATGCCGCACGGCGCTCTTCACTAGTGTCGTCAATCAACGGATATTCGATCACGCCGCCCTCCGTCCGATATATCCCGGCGGCAGTTTCGACGCTGCACGCTCGAAGTCCTCACGCCCGTCCCATGAGTTGTGGATGATCATCGTTCGTCCCTCGACATCGTGACTGATCCGCGGACGGCACGCGCATCCGGTTTCCGGGATGTGATCCAATTCTTCGCCGCGAGGGCGAATATCGACCTTGTCCGCATAGGTGTCGCGACACCAACCTTTTCCAGATTTCCTAGTTTCCATATCTCCACACCGGATAGACCAGATTTCGCGGTGCCGCGATCGTGTCCACCCTTCGATACGTGACGTGTGCCTCGCATCGTCCCTCAACGTCGATCTCCGTCCGCACGGCGGCCGATCTTACGAGCGGCACATAACGCGTTATCTGACTCTCTAAATGAGCGGCGAAGCGATGTTCGAACGCTCCATCGACAACGGCAAAAACATAATCATCGATCCCGTAGTCAGGCAACATCACGCGTTCGCCGCGTCGCGTCTCGATAATGTCGGCGATCGCCTGTTCGATCTCGTCATCGCGTCGGTCGAGCGTAACGATCGTGCCGCGTGCATCGACGCGGAAGGGAAAATCGACTGTGGCTCCCGTAACTATCATCGTTTCGTAAACTATCAAATGGACGGTCCCGATTTGTTGACCGTCCGTCCCTCAAGCGTCAGATTTCCGCCTGCCGAAACTGCGACGTTGCCGCCGCCGTGGATCGTGCAATTTCCGCTCGCGTCGATCTGGATCGTTGAGCCGTTGGCACTCAGTTGACCGCTTGCTGAAAGGCGTATCTCATTGCCGATAACGCGAGCCAATGCAGCGGCGATCACATCGACGTCGTTGCCCTTGAACTCGCCCAACTGTTCGGCCTCGCAGTGAACGTTTTGCCCCAGCAGTTTCAGCAGCGTCGTTGCGATCGCGGTAACGTCGCCCGGACCTCGGAACCCGACGCTCATCTCGGAGTCCATCGCAGGCGGCACGGCCATTTTCTCGTTGTATAACGAGGCGTAAAAAAGGTTATGTTTCTGGCCTAATTGTCCGAACACGACGACCTCGCCGCCTTTCGGCGGTATAAACGCCGAGCCGAAACCGTCGCCGAGGCAAAAGACCATCTGCCGGGCCCACTCGTCATAGATCATCGCTTCGTCGATCGACGGAATGATGAGCTTCACTCGATGCTGTCGATCTGGATCGGCATTGTCAGCAACGAGTGCCGGAACGCCCATCAGCCAGCAGCCGTCGTCCGCTATCGACGCTCTGCCCGCTTTTTTCATTTCTCCAAACAGGTTTCTCATTCTGCGATGTCCCGATACAGATCCAGCGATATGGACAGCTCGCCGGGCCCGAACTGAAAATTTACGGTGTCAGCGATGTACGAACCGCTGAAGAGTTTCCCTACATTCTCGATCGCGATCGTCTGCCGTGCGTCCGGAATTTCTTTGCGGTCCGTCGGAAAGATGGTCTCGACGCGTGCGTGAAACGCGTGTTCGCGGTCAAGCTCCTTTTGTGCGGCCGCTCGTTTCGAGAGCTTTGATTTCGTGGCCTTGCCCGGAACGTCGCGTTTGACAACGAGATCTTCGCGGCCACGGGGCGAGATGCCCGACGCTCCTTCCAACTGTTTGCCCGCCGAACCGCGTCCGCGTTGACGAACGACCTTTGGGCGGCCGTCGCGATTCTCCGGCGTGTGAAACGCAAAATTCCAGCCGCGACGCAGGCGAATGTCGCCTCGGTTTTTGAGCGTCATAACAGGCGACGAAACCTTTGCCGGACGCTGAGCGAACAGCGTGTCGCCGCGAACAAAAAGCACGAGGCCGGCGTCGCGGGCGAGTTCCAGCGAGTGATCCCAATCCGTCGCTTCGTCCTGCATAGTGGCGTTTCGCGGGCCGAGGTTCAGCGGCGTTTCAGGACCTTCGAAGTTCAGGCCGTTTCGTTTAGCGAGTTCGCGTATGATCGCGAGTTCGTCTTTTTTGTTCTTGTATCCGGCCTTTTTTTCGAGCTTCATTTTGAACGCCATATCGAACGCCGTGAACACCGTCGAAGCCTGCTCGCGGCGAACCTCGCCGAGCAGTCCTTTGAAAACCGGCTCGCCCAATTCCTGTCCAAACCCCATCCAAACCTTGACAGTTGACATCGGAACCGGCGAGCTTCCGGCGAAACTGTCGATGAGCGAAAAGCGCGGATCGAAGATCGTCCATTCGGCCTGCGACGTTTCGTTCGATACGAGGTCAACGGTCGCACTCTGGAACAATCGCGGCATATCCCACGAATCATACGTCGCCGTTCCCTGACCGTCCGAAAAATTCGGACGTTCGATCTCGACGATCGCGTGCGGATTTGCAGGGACCTTCGTCATACCGATTCGTACCGTCCTTTTTCGAGCGGCCTTGCGGGGATCACGAGCACCGTGCCGGGAGCGATCGCACGAACATCCGCGATCTCGTTTCTATCCGCGATCACACGCCACAGCCGCCAGTCCTCGTAGTAACGATCCGAAAGCTGCGAAACGGTCTCGCCCGTTACGACCGTGTGCAGACGCAGCCGCGAATCCCGTTCAGGCGTTGAGCGGCCGTATCTCTCGTATGGGCTGATAGATCGTCGCGGCATATAACGTTAGATCCCTCCGTGCGGCAGCGACGTACTGCCTCCCGTCGACTCGGAATCGGGAATATCTTCGTCGCCGACCATTGTCGAGGTCGCCTCGCCGTCGTCCTGCAGTTCGAGCAGTTCGATCATTATTCGGCAGCGTGTCGGGTCGCCGTCCCGATTGAAATACACTTCTTCGATATCGAGCGATTGCAGCACACAGCGGAGCTTCTGCGACCCCCAAACGGCTAGTAGAGGTGTTGGGCTGCCTATCGTCTCGTTCTCGGCTTTAAGTGCCCTTAGATCGTCAAGATCGGGCACTAGGCTGCGGTCGTCGTCCGTCGTGTCGAGGATGAGATCGTTTACGCTCATCTGCCGCGGCTCGGTGTTCTGATAGAAAAGCGGACGCACGCCGATCGTTGTATCCTGCGGCGACCAGTTCATCCGTTCCGAATGGCGAATCGCCTCGGGGAAAAACTGAAACGTGAACGAGATATTGCTCGTCAGGTCGATGAGTTGGAACGTGCTCATTCTTAGGCCCGGATCCTCCCTCTCGCCATTTCGTCCGCGACCATCGACGCGATGTCCTGCTTGTGCCGATAGAGCATATCGGCGAAGTCCGTGCGGTCGCGTTCGCCGACCTGACCGCCGAACGAAATTTTCGGCGCGTAGTTGATCGTAACGCCCGAGCCGCCGCGTGATTCATAACGTTTCGCCCGTGCCGGCACGATGTCCTCATCCGCGTGTACGAACGCAAGCCCCGACCGGGTGACGGTTCCGCCGACAGCGAAGCCGGGAGGATTGATGAGCGAGGGGAAACCGGCGGGTGATGTTGCGGTAGGAGCCACGCCCGCTGGCGGCTGCCAAGCGGAGAACCTGCCACCTAAAAGGTCCAGGCTGCTTGCGGCGTTGTCGGCGGAACCGATCAGGTTGTTGAATGCCGGCGGCACTCGATTCGCGGTAGTTGAAAATACCGTGAGCGATTTGTTTGTTTCGTCGATCGGCGGCGGCAATTGATTAAACAACTCGGCCGTCCGCATCGCGGGATCTTGGATCGCCGTCAGGCTCTGTGCGACGGGAGTCATCATTTCGGGCCCGAGCTGCTGCATCGCGGCAGCGAACGCTTCGGGAAACGCCTTCGCGAGCCCGGCCTTTACATCCGACTGCTCGCGTTGATCCGGCACACGCGTTTTTAGTTCACGCAGAAACTCGGTCATTATCCGAGTGTCGCCGAGCTGCGGTGCGGTCTTCTTGAAACCCTGTGCGAACGTGTCACTGTCATAGCTAAAACGTGCGGTCTTCAGGAATGGATTCGTAACGCCGGCAACGGACGTGATCGGGTAGAGAACCGAGTAGTCCATGCTCTTGCCGACGCGTTCGCTGAACGGCTTTTTGGCGAACTCGGACGGCAGTGCGTCGCTCAAACCCATCTGCATTGCAGAGAACCACGCCGTTGCGGCCTGCGACGTGATTATGTTCTGCGGCATCGTCGTACCCTGCTGCGTGAATTCTTTGTCCGCGTTTTGGAACGCCGTGACGTTCTTGTTCGTCGCGTCCTCAGCAAGCCGTCGCTGTTCGGCCGCGTCGAACGCTCTCTGCACTTCTCGCTGGATCACTCCGATGAGGAACTCGATTCCCATGATCGCGCCAATCTGTACGCCGATCCGAACGGTCTGCGATTTGCCGATCCCGGAGAGCATTCCTTTCAGCCCTTGCGTTCGCGTCGTTGCCGTCGCGAGGTTTGTCGAGAGTGTTTTCGTCTCAGAGTTGGCCGCGTTCAAAAACGTCAGAGCACTGTCACTGCGTGTGAACTGTGACGCGAGTCGGAAGATCCGAAACCCTGTCGTCAGCGTCTTGAACGACGAGTAAACCGTGAGGGCCGTCGCTCCGTAGAAGGCGAGTGTGCCCAGCGTTTTTGTGAGTCCCGGATTTGCGGCGGCAAACTCCTGCAACGACGACACGACGTTGTTCAGCCCCTTCGTCATCTCGGTCAGTTGCGGGAGCATTGGGCCGAACGCACTTACGACCAAATTCGAGACGGTTCCCTGCAGAGCTTCAAGTTGGTTGTTGAAGGTTTTCGATTTTTCGCTATTTTTGTCAACGAGCGATATCGTCTTATCCTGCTCGGCGTTGAACTGCTGCCAGCCGGTCGTGCCCTCCGTCGCGAAAATATTCGCCGCCGACATGCCGCGAAGACCAAACACTTTTTCCATCCAACCGGAGCGATCTTTGTCCGACAGTTTGTCGAACTGCTTCATCTGTTCGAAGATGGCATCAACACCGGCAAATTTCCCCTTTTCGTCGAAAAAGTTGAGTTTGATACCCGTCTTCGATTCAAGTTCTTTGATCTGGTCGGCGTGCGTTTGGTACTGCGAAAAGAAGTCCGTGAGCGTTGTACCCGCCATTGATCCACGCAAACCCTTTTTACCCAACAGGCCGAAGAGCCGGGTGATCTGCTCAGCATCTTTCAGCCCGCCGATACCGAGCGATGTTCCGGCCCTACCTTGAAAATATTTCGCGGCCTCGACGAGTTCGGTTGATGTTTGCCCGGTCGACGTGTAGATGCGCGAGAACACGTCAGCCGCAGGCGTGAAATCCTCTGGCCGGAGCTTGAACAGGTTTCCGTACTGTGCAAAGTCGGCAGCGATATCACGCGGGAGCATATCGTTCGCGACGGCGAGATTGCCGACCGCATCCGCAGCCCCGTTGAGGATAGTCTCGGTCGAGAGTCCGTTCTGTTTAAGGACCTGCATCATCTGCACGAAGTCCTCGGTCGTGCCGGGCAAGGCGTTGCCGAGATGCATCGCGATCGCCTCGGCCTTTTTCATACTCTCGCCGACCTGCTCGAAGTTTATCTTGCCGTCAGGTCCGACCTCGCTCATCGAATTGCGAAGATCGACGATCGATGTTTGAAAATCAGCCGCGACCCTCACGCCCTTGGCGAGCGCAGTGAGCCCCGCAATGCCGGCACCGCCGATCTGTAGATCTCGGTTTAGGTCTGCTCGCAGTTTCTCGAACTCGCTCTGGAATTTAGCTCCGTCGCGGCCCGCCGACCGAAGCCGTTCCGAAAAGCGATCAAGCCCCGAGGACGCACTGTCCTTGAGGGTCAGTAGGATCGCTAAATTGAAGACTTCGCTGCTCACGATTTTTTATTGAATTCGTTCAGTAGTTCCGTGTACGTATTAAGCCGCTGCATCGGCAGCGACAGCAGTTCCTGCTCGCTCATCCCGGTCGCTCCCATCAGCAGGAAGATCGTCCGCGCCAGTCCGCTCCGACGGTACGCGTTCTCGGCTGAGTCGAAACGAAAGCCTCCTCAACCGGGCACCTATCCTTAGCTGAACTAGATCCGTGCCGTCGAGTGTCGCGAAATGTTCGACCGCGATAGCCCCTTCGAGCTTTCGGCCGTCCGCGTTCTCGACGGATTCGATCTGACGGCCGAGCAAATAGCACTCGCGGCTGATGCCCTTTAATCCGAGCACGTCGGCCTGCAGTTCGTCGTGGCCGGTCGTAAATCGACCGAATTTGACGACATCGTAGTGAACGCCGTCAATGTCGAAACCGAACGCGAGCGTGCAAGCGTCTTCGCCGATCTCGCCTTTGCGATCGGCCCGTGACGTCTCCAGGAATCGATCCACGCCGACCTGAACATCTTCGCGGTCAACGCTGTCAAGCGAGAGCAGGACCGTCTCGGCGATCGGCAAGGGAAGTGAGCCGAAGCGTGTGATCATCTTGCGGCAAAGCAGATCGTTGTACTGCGTCGCATTCGCCGCCCGCGGGTCGCTGTCGAGCAGCATCATATCGCCGACGGACACGCGTCGCCCGAACTCGACCTCGCGATGCACGGTGCCCGTGCGGTCTGTGTAGCCTGTTAAAAGTTTGATCGAGTGCATAAAAAATTCCCGTCTAAAAAAAGGTGGCCCCTCGTTGGCGGGGAAACGGGGGGCCATCCTTCTCATCAACGAACGCGGGCATCCGCGCTACGTCGAAATTAAAATTAGAAAGTGTCGATTACCGGCCCGCTTTTAGTAATCGACCCTGAGGTCTGTCGGTTGAAGGACGACATTAAAATATGCCGCGTCGCTGCCGTCCGCTTTGTTGTCCTCGAGGGAGAACTCCTTCGGCACGCAGTCGATACAGTCATAGATTCCGGCGATGCCGGCTCCGTCTTCCGCGAGCTGCACGATGCGGAAGTTCCTCTTCTCGGTCGTTTGTCCCTCGCAGTAGTCGTTGAAGTAGCGGAAAATATCGCGGCCCGCCGAGTTGAGAGCGACGGCGTGTTTCATCGTCACCGCTTCGCATTTCGATTTGCCGCGTGCGTAGAAAGGCATCGCCCGCGTTCCGGTTTTGATCTCGGCCGGTTCGTGCGTTTTTTTAAGGCCGGAGATGTTCGTCGCCTCGATCACCGCGACGCCGTCCATCTCGACCAGAAAATGTCCTGAATGTGTTCCTGGCATAGTTTAGTTATCACCTCCGGTGAGGATATTGAGATCCTGCGACAACGGCACGCTGTCGATATTGACGAAGATTTGTTCAGCCGTTGGAGAGAGTTTGACGCCCAGTTGGACGTGTACGCGGCCGAGTTCGAGTTCCTCTGCAGGGTTGTTTGTTTCGTCGGCTACGACGAGGAAAGCCTCGCCTTCGGTCTTGCCGTAAAGCCCGCCGTCTCGCCACAGCGATCGCAGGAAGTTTTCGCCGCTGGTTCGCAAGTCGCGGAACAACCGTCCGGCTCCGTCCACGACTGCAAACACTGCCCATCGGTAGCCTTGCTTTGCCGTGTAGTAGATCAGGTTGAGCATCCGGCGTTCGTGAACGAACTGAACTCGCGTTTCGCCGACCTCTGCGAGGACGCGGCCGCCGTAGAGCTTGATGCCCTCGCCCGCGATCGGAGTGATCACGTTGACGTTTCGCTGGTTGAGATACGCACGGACGTTATCGTTGACCATTGACGTGCCGTCCACGTTCCGCTCGACGTCCACCGCCGCCGGAACTTTGATGTTCGCCGGTGCTTTGTGCGTGCCGACGGTTCGATCGACCTGAGCGCAGGCTCCGGCCGCAAAGATCGAGGGCGGATAAAGTTTCGTTCCCGACGTGCCGTCGATCGCCGGCATCAAAACCCACGGCCAGTAGGCCGCACCGTAGGATGACGGGCTTGCGACGAGGTTGTTCGCCGCGTCCGAATAATCGGTCGCGATCGCGTCTTCGACGAGTGCGAGGCGATTGTATGCCTCGGCGTGTGCCATAAGAGCGGCCTGATTCTGTTTCGAGTAGCCCGGAATGAGCACCTGCCCGGTGCCGAGGTTCTCGTCGTTAAGCAGCGTTAAATACGCCCCGAGATCCGTTGCGACCACCGTCGCCGAACCATCGTCGCCGTCGTCGAAAGCTACTCCGTCGCCGACGGCAGGCTGCGGGCGGCCCGTCGCACCGGATACTGCGGTCGCAACGAGTGAGACGGTTACGAGTTTCGATTTCTCGTTTATCGCGGCAAGGTCGGACGCCGATCGCAGGTCAGCAGATTTGTACGTCTCGACAACGCCGAGAGCGGCCGCCGTGATCTTGATGTCGCACAGATCGGTGCTGCCCGCAACGTCCGTGACCACTATGTTAAGGGCGACTGTTTTTGAGGGATACTTCGCATCGAACTTGAACGTTGCGAGCGGCGTGGTCGCTCGATTTGTGAGAGTGATCGTGCCCTTTACGGGCGATGCTCCGCCAGCACGGATCGCGATGATCTGGCGGCCGCCGAAGTAGTCGAAGAAGATCTTCGCCGCGTCAGCCAGCCAGCCGAGACTGTGAAAACCGCCGAATTTTCGTTTGAACTCGGACCAGCTTGTGATGACCGTCGGAACGCCGATCGGTCCCCACGGTGCAAAACCGATTATGAAGGCGGTCGACGTCGGCTGTCGTTTCAGCGGGCGTGACACCTGACCTGCGTTGACGATCGCGGTAACGCCCGGTGCAGAATTTTCAACGGTCAAACTCATTTTATTTTTCTCCTCCCTTTTTGCCGGCCGCTTGCTGTTGCTGCGTCGGCGACGGAACTGTTATCTGATTCTCGGTAATGTTCGTGATCACGAGCCAGCCGCGACCTTCGAGATCGCGATGCCGTTTCGTAACGCTCGCGACTTCGCAGCTCGCACCCGGCACGATGTATGTGCCGTCATTGGCCTCGATCGGATATTTCGAGATATTGGAAATTTTGAACATCAAATTTTTAGTCTCCTGTTTCAAAGTTCACTCCGGGTACGTTGCCCGGATTTGAAGGGGATGCGGATTGATCGCCGACGCCCACAATGATCTCTGCCACGTCGCTGCCTAGAACGGTGCGGTCGGGCGATGACCAGTTGAACCACGTTCGGAAAACCGCAACATACGCCGTCATATTCGCGAGTTTGAGGACGTACTCGGTTCCGTCCGGCTCGAAGACTCCGTGCGTTAGCACAACACGCTCGTCCGTATCTTCGTCGATCGTTACGAGCCGTCGTCCGGTAAGCTCGCGGCGAACCGCCGAGAGCATCCCGTAAACCGATGACCGCCGTCGCGAGCGTTCGCCACGCGGATCGTTGTCGGCGCAGATCACAGCAAAGAAGCAATCGTGCCGATAGCTGAGCGGTTTGCCTAGCACCGATGGCGTTGCCGGGCTTCGTGTGTCATGGCCGCCGCCGTAGGAAACCATCACGAGCGGAAACACGCGGGCTTCGCTTGCGATCGCCGACTGCAATGCTTTCGCGTCATCCAGTTCGCCGGAATAGGTTGTCAATTCACGCACGCCGCACGGCGGCTGTTTCATTCCTTGAAGGGCAGCGATAATGCCGTCCTCGATCCCGCCTACATAAAAATCAAAATCACGCTCCGCCATTTTCTAACGCCGTCAGCTTCGAATGTGTCGCAAAAAGATCTCTCCGAGAACGTCGAAATCTTTGTCTTGGAACATCACGAACGGTCGTGCCGGCGTTTTTGCCTGTCCGCGTCCGCTGCCGCCCGGATAACCGAAGTGCTGGCGTTTCGCCTGCACGGCGTTCGTGCCGACCTCGGCAGACGTGAGATTCGTTTTTGACGAGATCGACCGCCGGAGAGTTCCTGTGTCGATGAGCGGCTTGATCCCGCCGCGGCCTTTTCCTTTTCGGCGCTGTGCGACGGTGCTCTCTGCGAGCTTCTGCCACGACTGCGGTCGGCCTGATTCGGCAAAATTCTGCCGGATCGAACCTGCCATATAAACCGCACCGGCTTTCATCGGACGCTCCATATCGCGGGTGATCCGCGATGAAAGGCGACTGACCCGACGCATAAGTTCGTTAAATCCTTCGATGCCGTTGCTCATAGTCAAAACGACTTCAGTACGTCGTCAGTAAATGTTTGCGATGTCGCGTTCGTTAGTATCCGGTCCTCGTTCGCGGGCAGCGTTTCGGTCTCGGTCTCGGACACGACATCAAGTGCTGCCTTGCCGCTCGCAACGTCCTTGAGCAGCCGTACCGCGTCGTCATAGGCCTGCTTTTTCACCGCATAAATTCCCTCGGCAAATTGCGATCGGGATTTATGCAAATGAAAGACCGCGATATCGAGATTCAGGCTCCGTACCATTGCGGTCGCGGGCACCGGAATCGAGTAACGGGCACGCGCGTAGGAGTCGAAAAGGCCGCTGGCGAATTCGATCGCTTTTAGGACGCGCGTTTCGTTGATCTCGCCCGTTCCCTCGTCGTCGGTGAGCTTGGCGAGTGTTGCCTCGCCAAGTTCATCCAACAGGTCTTGCGTCAGAAGGTACGCCACGGTGTTACTCGACGGCCTCCACCTTCGTCTGCCCCGCGATATCGAGAACCGCGACGTATTGCGGATCGTCCGTTATGTCTCCCTTTTTGAGGAGTTTTGGGCCGAGCACTCCGCCGCAGATCACGCGAACCATGAGTCCCGAGGGAGCGGTTTGTAAATCCGCTCCCTCACTCGCCTTGGTTGCAGCGGGGTTATCCTTTTCGATTTGCTTTTTTGCCACCTTCACTCGTCTCCTTATGCCTCATATACGGCCATCTTGACGACCGATTTCGGATAGACCAGGCGAGGGCCGCCGTAGATGCCGCCGGTGATCTCCACTTTCGGATTTTTGCCCGAACCGAGTTGACCGAGTGACACGCTGCCTGCGATCTCGCTCGGTACGCCGTTGACCTCGATCACGGAGAAATATCCGGGTGCCGGCTGCCCGCCCTTGCTCTTATGCAGGCTCGGCGTCGAGACGACATCGCCGACCGTCTGTGCCGCAGGGCGCTGGCCGACGACGATAACGTCGCCGTCCTTGATGAAGTTTTTGTAAGCGTTGCTCCCGTCGATATACCCATGATCGACGACGACGATGGTCGGCAATCCGCGGGCTACGAGAATCTTGTTTAGCTCGTCGATCGCGTAGGGCAGTTGGACAAAGTTGGCGTTTTGAAAACCCTTGATATCGCCGCTGTTCTGGTTTTCGAGAAGCAGATTTGCTGTCGACTGATTCATATACGCCTTCGCACCGGCAGCCGAAGCTCCAGTTCCGCGGAAGAGCAGCTTCACCGCGTCGAAATCCGCGAGCGGAGTCGCCGTCGTGGGCGTATCCCAGCCAGTTGCGGAGGTGTACGACTGAACGGCGAACGATTCAGAAACCGAAACGCCGCCTTCGTTGATCGTGATCTGGCCGGCGAGAGCGTCCCAACGGAGCTTCTCGATGCGGTTCATCGTCTTGACCCAACGGTTGCGTGCGAGGCGTGCGATCTCGGATGCGATATCGAGCGTTCCGGCCATCGTGCCAAGTTGACGTGCGCGCAATAGTTCGTCTTCCTTCAGAAGATCGCTTTCCTTGAACGGGATCGGCGTATAGCTGCGGCGAACCGAGCCTTGGCGGGTGTCCACCCTCGGGTCTGCGCCGAGCAGGTGCGGTGCCGTCAGGCCGCGTTCCCTATCGCGTTCATCCCACTGCACCTCTTGGTACATTGACTCCGTCAACGGAAGAATTGTCGAGCCGACGAATTCGGCAGGATCCGGCACGAAGGCCTCGACCACTGCGTTCAGCTCGGCGTTTGTTGGAAATGATAGAACTAAACTCATTTTGTCTTATAGCCTCCTAGAATCTGAAAATGTTGCCGGGACGGAGCGTGCCGCCGAGTTCCGACAGCGCAGACGCGTCCAGGTCAGAGATGCGGGTAGCATCGAAATAACCGCCGATGAACGCCCTTATCGTCGTATCACCTACGCCGTCGCTACCTTCGTCGGCGATACACACCGCTATCTGCGAACCATCGCTCGCGAGGATGGACTGACCATTTGCAACCGCGACCGCGGCGTTTGCGGTTAGCGTAACCACGCCGTCGTTCGCGATCGAGAGGATTGTGCCGACGCTCGCTCCGGCTGCGTTCGTGAGGATGTCGCCTGGGACGAAAGAGCCGGGAATGACGCGACCGTTCGGTGAGCCGGTCGTGAATGCCGTCGAGATAACAGTTGATCTGCCTCGCCGGCGATACTTGCCGCTCGAACCGATCTGACCGAGGGTGTCGCCGCGGCCAACCACGAACCCCGATTTGATCGTCAACGGAATCGCGACCGCTTGTTCCGGTGCGACCGCTTCAAGCGGCTCTTGTGCGGCGGTTGTTTCCAAAACTTGAGTTGGCATTATTTTGCACCTCCTGCGATTTCGACGGCTGCTGTTTTAACGCCGGCCGCCGCCTTCATTGCATTGATTCGATCTGTGTTGACCAGGGCTCCGGCCTCGGGCGAAGCCTCGAGCTGGCCGAAACGCTCGCCGAATTCGACGATCGCCGGCAGTTCGGTAACGAACTGCTTGAACCACTCGACACGCGAGAACTCGATCGGCTTTTCACCGGCTTTGCGTTCCGCGAATTTGATCGCGGCTTTGCCGCCGTCGCGTTCGTCCGCGTCGGCAAGCGATTCCATAAAATCGACAACGCCGGCGCTCTTTAGATAGTGACGGGCCTTTTCGACCGGGATCGATTCGACGAACGATACGATCTGCGATCTGCGTCCGGTCGCAACGCCCGCGTCGATCTTCTTCACGAGTTCGGCGTTCACGACGGCAAGAGCGTCGAACTTCGCCTTGTACTCGGCGGTCGTCGCAGCAACAGCCGACTTGACCATCGCACTGATCTGTTCCTCGGAAAGGCTCATCACTGCCGTCTGCTCTGAAGCAGGCGGTGCAGTCTGATCGGCCGCAGGCGGCGTCTTTGCGTCGCCCTCTTTGAACTCGGCCTTTTGCCCGCCGAGCTTCGCTTTGACTTTTTCCCAGAAGCTTTCCGGCAACTGGTCGAGATCTTCCTCTTCCATTTTTTTCTCCTCTGTCAGGTTGATTACTTCGACGGCGAAGGAATCGCCGTCCGAAAATTTGATATCCGCCAGGCCCTTAATGGCCGGAGCCGCACCGCCGAGGAACCCGACGTGTCGCAGGCTCGGCGGATCGAGATAGAACGATGCCGACCGTTTTTTATAACGTCCGGCTTCGACGAGTTTTTCGAACTCGTCATCCGTATCGACGAAACGCGCCTCGAGCACGTCGCCGTTAAGCCGCAGGTCGCTCGTCCAGCCGAACGCCGGCTCAGTGTCCGAGTCCGGATGTCCGACGACGACGGGAGCGTCGTGACCGCCCGCTTTGTAGTTCGCGATCACTCGCTTAATCCACTCCGGCGAGAGGTCGCGTGCCGTGCCTGTCGAATCGGTCGCCTGCCCGAGGCGTGCGATCTCGATCCACTGATTGTTAAATCCGACCTTCGGCATAATAAAAAGAAAGAGGCCCGCGAATCCTTTTTAGGATCACGGGCCTCGCAGGGCCTCTTGCTGTTCGTCGTTTGAGCTTGTTTTAGTTAGGGCGTCTCAGCGCCTCGCTTTTCGAGAGCCGCATCAGATAAGGAGCGTACGGCCGTTTCGTTATGGATACTATTCTTTTCTGCATCGGGTTGCAAGTAAATTCGATTACTGCGACCGCACTTTTTACATTTATATCGGAGAACGCCGCTCGAACCCGCCTTGATCTCGCAGATCATACGACGGCAACTGGGACAGCGGACGGGAAGGAATCCGTTGTCCGTTTCCGGCTGAATTTTATCGTATTGCGATTTCTGCATCACTGACTATCTACCCAGTACCCTTCCAAACCTCTCCAAACCGTTCAGTATCGATCCAAATCCGAAATAGGTAGTAGGGCTTGGGTTCGCTATTTTTCGACCGCCAAATCGCGACCATTCGCGACGTGTCCCGATCACCTCGATCGGAATGAAATATCTAGTTCCTGTTTTAGGACCTTGAGATAATTCTCAACCTCGGCACGCGTCACCGGACGATCGTCGTGAGTGCGTCGTTTGAGATCTCGATGAGCCGCGATGTGCAGCAGTGCATTCACGAGGGCCGTCGCCTGCCGGAACGTAAGTCGCTTGTACGAAAGCGTCGGACTTGCCGCGATCGCACTTGCCCATGGAAACCGCTTCGCCAAATACTTTTGGACGTCCGCGTCGCTCCACGTTAGATAGCGCTGGAGCTTATCGAGCGTATAGACCTGTTCGTGCGAGGAGAGAAAAACGGTTTCGCGTGGTCTCGGCTGCGTGCCGCTTTTTCCCTGCCCGAAATGAGCGCGAACGACGTTGCCGGCCTCTGCCCGCTTTCTCGGCACATACGACTGTATCGGTTTCGGATCTGTGTAGCCCGTCAAACGCTTCAACTCGCCGGCGACAAGGCCGAGATGCTCGTCCGATAGATCAGAGAGCGATCCGAGCGGATTCGCAAGGTCGAGGAATTCCGTGATCCAGCTGAGGCGAGCTTCGCGGTCGGCCTCGCTGCCCTCGCGTCCGGCAAGCTGCTTCCAGCAGATGTTTATCGCCGCGTAGGCTTTCGTTCGCCATTCCCGCGAACCGCCGCGTCTCGTTGTTCGTGTTGCCTGCATTTGATCGTTGCTCCCTGTTTTCTTGGCAGGACGGACACCGCCGCCCCGCCTGGCTATTTTATTAAAGGGTCGTTGCGTGAGCCTCGCCCTCACGTTGGCGGCGGCGGTAGGCCGCGAAAAGTGTCATCGGATTTTCTCCTCGATGCCTTTACTCTGCAAGACTTTTCGCTCTTTACGTGCTTTCTCAAGCACGTTTGTACGGAATTCTTCGCACAATCGCTCCAATATCGCCTCACTGATTTCGTGCAATGCGTATGTCGAAGGCTCAAGATGGCGAGAGCTGCCGTCGCTTGGCGGCAACTTAACGGTGACAAAATTAGGCGTGGTGAACGGAGCGAGTTCTACTTCCATTTTTATAATCGTTGTCATCGCGTTACCTCATCCTCAATGCCTTCGTGGGCGATTCGATGAGCCGCGGCGCGTTGTCGTTCATTTCGTTTTCTCCTTCTTCCATTATTTTTTCTCTCCTTGCATCCGCTCCCACTCTCTGCCTGCGAACCAGATCGCCTTTATAAGGGCGTCCGCAAACGGACTAGGCGACGGCCACTTTATCCCGTTCTTCGGAAACCACTCCCTGTAGAGGGAGCGATATATCGTGTTGACCTCATCTCGCTCTTCTTTTGTCCACATTTTCCTCGTCATTTTGTTTTCTCCTCCACGAAATCCAGCGTCATCTGACCGGCAAGCCGCGGATAATTCTTCTTCAGCATTATCGCGACGGTGCTCGCCTCGTCTTTGATCTGTGCAAAAAACACTTTTGCAAATTCCTCGACCTCCGGCTCGGTTCGTCCCCACCAATAACCGGCGGGAAAGCCCTTTCGGCTGCAGATCGGGAAGCCGCGTTCGCGGCGAAACCGTCGGATCATTAGACGAACCGTCCGGTTCGTCAAGAGCGTCTGCGATTCGCGCGTTACCTCGGCGATCAGCTCTCGCTGTTTGACAGGCTCCGTTGTCGTGGCTCGCAGCAGCCGACCCACGACAACGATCTCGATATTGCTAAGGCCGACGCTCGACGCCGGATTTATGATCTCCTCCTCGACTGTCTCTTCGGGAAGGAATCTGTTTGGTTCTACTTCCGTGCCCTGCATATACCTTTCGCCTCCTTCTACGCGATCATCGCGTCCGCACGCAGTTCGTCGGGGACGTCTGCGAGGTTCGCTACCATGTCGTAGTTCAGCAATGCGTTGATCACCGACGCGCGTTGTGCTGCGTTGAGCGTCGCCGCTGTCGCCGACCGGAATTCTTTGGCGAGCCACGCTCGATATGACCGCTGATCCTTGCCGATGATCAGTCCGCATTCCTCGGCGAGAGCGTGGATCTGCCGCAAGTCCTTGCCGCGAAGCTCACTCGCATCGGCACGCTTATGCAGTTCGATCTCCTCCTCTGAAAGTCGCTCATCCTCGGCAGGCGACAAGGCCGGCCGCGTCGGATATGCGGATCGAAAGCCCGCCTTGAACGGGTGAAAGCCCGCGGCACTTAACGCCGCCTGCAAAGCCCGTCCTTGAGCCAGAGCGTGCGTATCGAGGCTTACGACCTCGTCGCCCACTTCGCCGCCGTGCTCCTCGCCGATCGTCGCAACGCCGCATCGCTCGAACGTTCTCCCGTCAGCGTCGATCACTTTTGCATTCCAAATTTGCTGTTCGAGTTCGCGAACGTACTGGTTGAACGAAATGCCGACGTAGGTGAACGATCCGATCTGCAGTGCGATCGACTGCAGAAGATCGGGCGGGATCCATGGCTCGTCCGCTTGGCTGAAAAATCGGCATCTAGCGAGAGCCGCTTCCGACAAGCCATATTCGTGCTTGAGGGTATTGAGGCTCCGCAACTGGCCGGCGGTTAGTATCTGTCGTGTCTGTTGTTGTGTAGTCATAAGTCGTCTCCGGTGTTTTGTCTCTTAGGGTTTTGCCGAGTGCGATTCCGATAACGGAAGCAGGGATGTAGCTGCGGCCGCCGCACTCGGCACATCTGCCGTCGGCTGTCAGCATTGTTTTTCTCGGCAGCGTCTCGTCGCCTGCGCAGTCGCCGCAGACTATCCGCGTCGCGGTTACTGCCGGAATCGACGCGGGCGAGATCGTGTCAAAAAGCGAACCTGTGAGCAGTCGTATCTGTTGTCGGTTCATATCGTCTCCTTATCCGAGCATCAGACGCGTCATCGCGCTTGCGACGAGGTCCTCCGCTTTCAGGTCTCCGGCGGCGATCGCCTCGGCATTCTTGTCGAATAACGCTTTCAATCGCGGCAGCAGGAAGCTCAGGTTGCGAAAGTTCGCGACCTGATACGTGCCTGTCGTCGATCGCTGATTGCTCGATATCGCGTTGAATACCGCCGCGACGACCGCCGCCGTTGCCCGTCGTCCGAGAGTCTTTTGAACGACCGGCTTAACCTCTTCGAGCGAGAGCCCCTTGAGCGGAACGAACATCGCGACGCGGCTCGAAAGCTGCGCCTTGATGTCCTCCCGATCGGTGAGCATCGAAAATAGTTCGTAGAGTTGATGCGTTCCCGCGAGAACGATGCCGACGCGTGCCCGCTCCCAGATGTGGCAGATCGTGCCAAGCCCGCGTTCGTCCAAATAGTTCGCTTGATCCACGAAGATCACGCGCTTGTTTTTGATCAGGCTCTCGGCGATCCGATCCTCGGTTTCGGGAATGCAGCCGAGGTTCTTGAGTCGCAGTTCGGAGGCAAGCCGCCGGACAAAATAGCCTGGCGTTATGTTCCGCGAACACAGTATCCGTATCGGCGGCGTCGTCATCCGATCGAGTACGTACTGCTGCAGCGAAACCGATTTACCGTGCCCCGGCGAACCGTACGCGACGACGATGATATTCTCCTCGATCGCGGTCGAGCAGGCGTATTCGAGTTGACTCGCGAGCACCGTTCGCACGAATCCGATGCCGCTGCCGTCGGCGTTCGTGTTTTCCATTCGGTCAAGATATTCGCGAACTTTACTCTCGATGCGGCTCGCCTTCGGGTTAACGGCTGCTCCTCCCGGCCCGCCGCGAAGAAAATATTCGCCTTTCAAAAGCAGGTCGAGTGCCGTCTTCGAAACGCCGATCGAGTGTTCCTTGTCGAGCACCGACGTTGTCAGATGCGGATGCTCGCTCATAAATCTCTCGAACCTAAGGCGAAGCGCTTCATCGTGACTGCTTCCGCTGCCGCCGACGATGTTCACGCTGCCACGCGTTTCGTCCAGTCGGCTCGCGGCCGACATTGTTAATCGTGATCCCATTTCAATTCTCCAAATGTTTTTGTAATTGACTTGAGCCTGTCGGTACGTGGTATAAACGTTCCTGACAAACCGGTCGTAAATCGTCTCCAACACGTTCTCGGCCGTGTCTCTTTTGTTGAGGAGGCTTTGTTCAAGAAAGCCTCTTCTTCTTTCTGCTGTTGTGTATGATCTCGGGGTCTATCTCTTCGATCAGATCCCGAATCTTTTTGATAGCTATGTCGTCCGATAGACGGAAATCGTCGCCCAGAACGTCGTAGGTCTCTCGCACGATCGCCGCAAGCCGATCGGGCAGCCGCAGAATTTTCGTTGTCATTTCATCGACCATCCAGTTCACCTCCTGTTTTAATTTCTTTTCCCGTCGCTCTTTTGCGATGAGAAGCACTGCATAAACTCGTCGAAACTGTCGGTAGGTCGCAATGTGAGAGAGCGTCTGCGGGCTCGGTATCTCGCGTTTGTGCACGAACCGGAACCGGAGGCCGTATTTGGCGATCTGCTCAACGGGAAAGGCATAGCTGCCGCGACAGATCATGCACACTCGAAATCTTCGTTTTCGGTGGACGACCCTACCGCCGTCATCGTCCCTGCGAGTTTTCCGTCCGCACACGCTGCAGACTTTCCGTCGTCGCTTCTGCTCATCCCCACCCATAGCGAATTGCCTCGAAGAAAAATTTAATTGGTCCGCCTAACGGGCATCATCAACCGCTAAAGATGACCGCTGTCGCATGGAGCTGAACGCCTGACGTTGCCTGGACAAGCAACGCGGAGATTGTTGCGTTCGTTTTTACCCCGTCGTGTCACATCCATTCTCCGGGGAGCGGTTTCTATCACGCCAGCGCGGACCAAACTTGAGTTTTCAATTTTCAATCCCACTCGTCCTTTATCTGCGGACGGGACACGGCCTCACTCTCACCGCCGAAAAACCCTTCGACGACATTCGACGCATCAACGTCGTCGGCTGTTACGCTTCGACGCGGTGCCGCCGGAACCGCACGGTCGAGCCGCGTTAGTTGGCGTACCGTCGGCTGCGAATTGACGGCCAACTTCTCGGCGTCCGGCGAGCTGGGCTCGTCGTGCTCGTTGACGATCTGTGCGACACGATCCTCCGTCGTTTCGCCGCGATAATTCGATTCCTGAATAAACCGAAACTCTCGGACGACCTTTCGCTCATGAGCCTTTTGCCGTGCGATCATTTCCATCGACTTCTTGTTCGGATTCAGGATCGAACTCGGCGTTACGAGTTGAGCCTCGACAATGCGTCCGTCGGGCAGAACCGCCCAGAGTCGCGAATAATCGCCGTCCGAATACCGCACCTCGATCTCGATCGAGCGATCGCCCTTGTAGGCCGAGAATTCCTCGCAGAGGTAGTACCAGTGCGGCTGATGCATCTGAATGCCGTTCTTGCCGATCTTCCGCTTCGCGGTTTTCATCAGCAGCAGAGCGAGCGATGCGTCCGAGATCTCGTATCGCGTGTGATAAAGCCGCTCAAACTCCTCTGCCGGGACGATTCGCGAACCGCCGAGCACCGCCCGTTTGTGTGCCGAGTGGTTGTACTCAACGATCCATCCGGCGAGGTTCTCGCGGTAGCTGTCGAACGTCATAAACGGCGATTCGGACTCTATCCGCTCACGATTGCCGTCGGCACGTTTGACGAGCTTCTGGTGCCGGTGCCACGCCCGCCGCCATTGATCCGGCTTGTCAGTCTTGCCGTTTCCGCAGTACTCGTCGACAAAGTCGTTCTGCTCCCAAGCCGAGATATCCTTGTGCACACGCTCGACCGGTTTTTCTTTCGCGTTGTAGCCGCGGGCCATAATATGTTTGATCCCCAGCTCGTCCATAAAACCCACGCGGCGTTGCGTGCAGATCGCGTTCAGCCCGCCGTCGATCGCGGCCGCCCGCTTAAATACGAGGTCTTGGCCCGTGAGCGTTCGCGAACGGTAGTCGCGGCCCTGATCGGTGTAGAGATACGACGTGTAGCCGCTCTCCGGATCCGAGATCGGCTGCGCACCGAAGTTCTGTACGCCGTTCACGTAGGCCAAACCGATAGTTCGCGATGACGGCACCGTGTCCAGATGCCAGCCCCAAATGAGCGACGTTCGCAGGTCGTACCAAAGGGTGAGCCACGGTCGGATCAGTTCACCGTCCGGCAGCATCACCGAAACATCGCGTACCGAGTGATCGCCGCACAGGATCTGGAGAGCTCCGAGATCTGCGACGGTTCGCGGCAGGAACGGCGACAGACGGCCTTGATAGGCGTTCTCACCTTCGAAGGTGAGCGTCGAGACGATCTTCGGCAGATCGCGGTATCGTCGATATATCCAGCCGTATGCAGGGATCTTCCACCCGTGTTTTCGTGCCTCTCGCTCCAACGCCTGATGGAGTTTGAACGGGCTTGGCTTCTTTCGCCAATTTTTGTTCAGCCAATCGACAGCAGCCGCTGAAACCTCGGCACGACGTGCATCGATGCGTCCCGTCGGCGCAGGCGGCTTCCGCAGGAACGCCCCGAGGCCGATCTTTCGCACCGCCTTTGACCACGCTTCGATCGCGTGAGGCGATCGGCGTTTCGCCCGGTTCGGTTCGACCGCGACGATCCCCGCGTCCGTACACGGGGTTTCATCGCAAAGCCGTTCGACCGCCGGGACGTAGTCGAACGCTCGTCCGGCATCTTTTCGCACGCGTTTCGGCGAGATGCGGTCGTATCGCCGGACGATCTCGGCGAGACGTTCGGCCTCGGCTAGCATTCGTTCGCGAAGCTCCGGCCGGTATCGCGCGAGCGAATTCACAAGAGCCGTCTCCGGGTCGTCTCCCTCGCTCCGGTCGGTATCGTCGTCCACGGCGGTTGCATCGCTCAACACGAGATCGTCCGTTGCGACGTCCGTGCTTGTTTCAGTTGTCAAAGAGCCGGTCTGACCGTGGCCGAAGATCTGCAGGTACGCGGCCTGATATCGCTCGGGGAGCGATTCGAGCAAAACCTCTTCGACGGGTCGGCCGTTGCGGCCTCGACGGCCCGTCTGCCGCCAACGCCATACGTCGCGGTTGCGGTGCAGAATGCCTCTCGACACTCCGATCTCGGTCAGTTGATGCGGGGTCAACCAGATCATCGTTGCGTTAAATGGTCGTGCGTGCTCCCATCAAAAGTTCGCGATCTGCGACATAGCCGAGGAGCGCGCTTCTCAAAACCTGCTCGATCGTCTGCCACCCGTCTCTGTAGTAATCCCCGAGCTTCTCGTCGCCGCCATAGGTCGCGTTCCAACGCTGTTTGTACAGATAGCGTGCGATGCGATTCAGCCTCTCGGCCGCGAATACTGTCGTTGTTGTGGTTGATGTTGTGGTCATTTCGAGTCCTCCAAAATCTCGGCGTCCAGGATCGAGTCCGATGCCGCACGCCCATCTGCAAGCACGAGTTCTTTGAAATCGAGGAAGTCGTTGAGGAGAACGCGTGGGACCATCGTGCTTCGGCCGGCGCGAAAGGTTCTCTGGATCTTGAAAGCTCCAAACTCGTCCTTGAAGGTCAGTGAGCAAGTAAATGTAACGCGGCTGGTCGGATGCGCCGTTAGGGGATGTGAGTCGGGGTTGAGAGTTACCGCCACCTCGCCTTCGCGAAGAAAGAATCCTCGTCGCGCTCGGTTGAGTTGTTGCCGCCACTTTTTTGTCATTTTCCTTCTCCCTTTTTTTTCTCTCTGCCTTCTACGATCTGCCCGATCTGAAACGCCGCGAGCAGAGCGGCAAGCGATAGCAGCACTATCGCGATCACGGTGTCGACATCGAAATTCATTTAGGCTGCCCTCCGCTGCGTTCGGAATGGGAACGATTCGCCGTATGCTCGATAGAGTTGTTCGAGGAGTTCGCTGATATGATCCAGATCGCCCTCGGCTCGTTCGGCCTTGAGGTCGCCCGGCAGATCTTTGACCTCGGCGATGAACACAAGGAACGCCTCGACGGCCCGCAAATACGCGACGACATACGCCGGTTTTTCGTCGAGTTCCGCAAGCTCGGCTTTCAGCTTCTTGTGCTCGTCAGCGATCCTTTCGAGTCGAGCGATCTCCTTGTCGGACTTTGATATCTGCCCTTCGGCGGCGATCTTATCGCGGACAAGCTGCTCGACAATGGTTTTGATCGAACCGCCGTTCGTGAGGCTTACGCGTTCAGAGCCGGCGACAACTACCTCGTCGCCGTCGATCGCGATGTCGCCGGACGAAAGCCTGCGTCGCAGCGTCGCCGGGATCTTCAGTTCATTAAACAGGTCATATTGCTCAACGCCCTCGGCGAGATAAAGCTTCTCTTCGCGGTAAAAGGTGTCGCGTTTGAACGGCGACATCGGCGAATCGAGAAACTCATCCATGCTCGAAAAGCCGAAATGTTGGTATCGCCTGTCGTCTCGCACCGCTTGGCAAAATCGAACAAGATCCGATTTCGCGGATTGGTGGGCGTGGTTCGCGTATCTCGCCGCGCCAAGCATCAGGAATGAAGTTGTGACCGCGTCGACGGCAGTCGCATCGTTGTTTTGAATTACAAGTTGATCGCTCTTTTTTTTCATATTCGTCTCCGCCCCTTTGAGAGTCAGCGGCCTCTTAAGTCCTTTATTTCCAACAAAGCGTGTCTCTTTCGTCTCCGATAATCGGAGACGGATGGTGTTTTTAGGCGGCGGTCGGCGTGTTTCGCCGACGGGCATTTTGGGCGATTTCAAACAGCCGATTCGTCGTTCGGATGATCCGTGCCCGCGTGTGCTTGAGTTTGATCTCCTCGCGTCCGTCGATCCGTCCGTCATCGAATGCGTCCAGGAAGTCCTCGCCGCCCGCAAGCATTTCGCGGACGGCTCGTCCGCAGACCCCGAGCAACGTCAAATCCGTCATCTGTCTCGATCGGCGTCACGTCGCAAAGGCTCACGATCGCCATTGCGAGGGCGTTGGACTCGAATTGTTTGCAGAAAACCGGGATCAGCAGACTGGGTATGTCCGTCTTCCCGGACCGGTAGTTATAGAGCTGGCGCTCATCGAGCCCCGTAAATCCCGCGAGCTTCGTCATCACCGTTCCGATCTCAAGCCCTTTTTCGACCGCAAGGCGTTTGATCTCGGCGTCGAACGTCAACGCGACCAGCGAATGTGTTTCAGGAGTTGCCGGCGGCACCAGCCGCATCCCCTTGTTTTTAGTCTCCATGTTTCAATTTCCTCCATTTTTTGAAATCCACTCGCCTCTCGGTTCGTGTTAATAATAATTAGACCGTCGTATAGAACTCTTGCGGTGGCCGTTGCGGCATCGCAATGAACCGCCTTGAATTGATCGCTTCGTCAAACCACTCGGCGGACGGTGGATCGTCGGCTTTTAGCCTTCGGTCGTCGGCTGCCCTGTGGTGTCGTCGAAGATTGGCGTAAATTTCCGGTGTGATCCTGTAATCGAAGCGGAGTGTTTGCTCGCCGCAACGAAGCGTTACAAACCACCAAGGCTCCGCTAACCAAGAGACCCACGACTCTTCAAATTTGCTGAACTCTATGGCCGACACATCAAGCCGAATCATTCGTATCGGGGTTCTGAATTCCTTCTTCATAGCTCTAGGCCGCTTGTCGCGTTCGCATTGGGCGCAAATGAATTGGGCGTTCAAGTCGAAGTCCGACCTGTTCGAAAACCTTGTCGGCAAGCGTCGGATAGAACCTTCGGCCATTGATCATGTCCGTTATCATCGAGCGAAGACTCGCCTCCGTCGCGTCCGAATCGGCCGCGAGACGCCGAGCAATTTCAGCAACTGTCAACTCGTGATTGATCAGGAAAATTTTTGCTTTCTTGTCGTTCATAATGTATCGTGTGCTTACAGGTGTAAGCGTTTGTGTCCGTCCGACACAGTCATTTGCCGCCGATACGCCTTTACTCTTGGCGATCTTGATGACGAAACGGCTTCAGGCAGAATTGCGTCATTTGTACTGCTTGCTTTATCAACTTCGTTTAGCAAGCAAATAAAGGATAATGTAGGTCAATGACATTTGTCAACACAAATAATGTCAGTTGGTGAAAAGATTCGCGAGGCAAGGAAACGTGGCGGCTACACGCTGAAGGAGGTCGGCTCAAGAATTGGCGTTGCTCATTCATCGTTATCCCAAATCGAGACGGGCACGAATCAGCCAAGCAAGCAAATTTTGATAAGCTTAGCTCGCGTCCTTGGAGACAACTTCGGCCTTGACTGGCTTACGGAACACGTCGACGGAGCAGCGCCGACTCCGTCGAAAAAAGAGATTGCTCGGGAGCTAAGCGTTCAAGAATTGATCAGTCTGAAATTTGGTGGTGGCGGCGAAACAAGGACGAGGGCGCAGTTGCGGGCTCTGGCACAACTTCTCGACGCCGAGATCGAGAAAGAGCAACGAATAATGAGCTACCCTGTCCGAAAAAGATGAAATGTCGGCCATTCTCACAAGCCTAATTAAAAAGCGTCTCCCTGATTGGAACACTCGTGTTTTCGGGATGAAGGACTTCGAGCAGATTTGCTTGCACGAGCGAATATTGTTCGTCGAAGGGATCGGCCGTAAGCACAAGGGTGAGTTCGTCCCTCTCGCAAATCGCAATGCCATTCTCCTGAGGGCCGGTCTCGCCGAAGGTGAGCGTCGATGGGTTGCATTTCACGAACTTGGGCATTATTTTCTGCATGCAGCCGCTCATCGCTTCAGTCGTTCCGAACAACGACGTATGGATCGTGAAGCGAACATTTTCGCCGCTGTCGCATTACTACCGACTCATCTACTTCGGCGCGATGAACAGATTATGCTTGACGGATACTACCCTAGAGAGTTAGCGCGGATTCGATTTAACATCTTAAAAGAATACGGTTTATGAGCACATTGTCAGAGATCTTCGGCATTCTCAAGCGGTATCCGCGGACGGCGGTTGTTGGCGGTTTGTTTCTGATTTTGATCGCATTCTTGGGTTATCAGCTAGTCCAAAGCGAGGCACATCAAGCGAGCATCGAAAGGCAGAATGAGGACAATCGACGGACCGACGAGATATTGAAAGCCCGCGACCCCGCCGCCCGTCAGCCTATTAAACGAGCGTCACCGGACGCCACGCCATGGCCGGAATCAGCAACTATCGAGCCGTCAAACGGTGCGCCGAAAGTAGATGCGACTGATCCCGACGGAAACGACCGTATTGTGGCCATGGCAATCGCGAAGCGAACGCGACAAGATGCTGACGAGATTCTCGCTTCGGCGATGACGTACACTCGAAAGACCAATGACATCGGCCGTTCGGAAAGACCTCTGTCACGCGCCGAGTTCCTTTACCTTATTACAGTTATCGTTGATGGGGTTGAGAAGGAACCGAAGCTAAGGAAGCGTTTTACGGTCGATCAGAACGGGAAATACGATTTCGATCAACTCGCAACTGCCGCCTTCCTGATGGCAATGTCATCGAGAGCGGCTCCTAAATAGCCGCTACTGCTTTCGCGGGCGGCCGACTTTGATCTCGTCGATGTTTTTCAGGTCGGATTCAGCGATCTCCCAATAACTACCCAATGGCGTTTCGATCTTGCGGGCATTCGGTAGTTTTCCGGTTCGACACCATTTGGTCAACGTGGACTTCGCCGCTCCGCTAATATCCGACGCTTCACGTATCGTCAGCCATTTGCCTCTTGCTTTCATACAAATTGCAAAAACATAGTGACTCGGCTACATTTCCATAAAACAGGACAAGCCCGGCGAACCGCTGTCGCCGGGCTTGTTGATACCTTCCCCAAAGATGGAGAATTACAAAATGTCAGACAATTCTAACACGAATCCTATCGGCGACGAGTCTCGCCGGCTGCACATCGTCCTCGGCATTGAGGAAGTGAACGAGATGCTCGCAACGCTAAAGATCCCTCTTCCGGACGCCGCCGAGCTTGATGAGATCAGCATAACGGTCTGCGCAAGCGACATTCACGATCTCGGCACTTGAAATTGCTGCCGATCACACGCTACTGTGTGTGCCTTTCGCGGGGAGAGGTGAACTTATGCAGCGTCCGATCGCAAATCCCGTCCTTAAATATTACGGCGGCAAGTTCCGACTTGCCCGTTGGGTTATTTCCCATTTCCCAAGGCACGAGTCCTACGTCGAGCCGTTCGGCGGCGGCGGCAGCGTCCTCTTTCAAAAGGAACCGTCACGCCTTGAGACCTACAACGATCTCGATGGCGACGTGTGTAATTTTTTCCGCGTCCTACGGGATCGAGCCGACGAGCTTGTGCGGTCGATCCGCCTAACGCCGTGGTCGCGTGAGGAGTTCGAGGTCTGTTTGACCGCCGCCGAAGACCCGCTTGAGCAAGCCCGTCGGCTTTTCTTTCGGTTGAAGATGAGTATGCACGGCGGCACTCGCGCGATCGCTTCGAATTTTCGCAGGCACAAATCCCGCGACTCTCCGGTTGCCGGGATCAAACCGCAGGTGATCTACGACGCGGCAAAGCGGCTCTCGCTTGTCCAGATCGAGAATCGGGACGCCGCTCGTTTGATCGCAGATATGGACTCGCCCTCGACGCTCTTTTATCTCGACCCACCGTATGTTACGGCAACTCGTACCGACAAGAACCGGTACACGCACGAGCTTGACGACGACGCTCACCGCAGGCTCGCCGCGACGCTAGACGGCGTTAAAGGGATGGTTGTGTTGAGCGGCTATGCGTCCGATCTCTATCGTTCGCTTTTTGAGGATCGCGGCTGGCGCCGCGTCGATACCGAGACGACGGCCAACGGCGGCGTCAAGCGACGTGAGAGTCTGTGGCTCTCGCCGCGCACGTTGGCCGCTCTTGACTGTGGCTGATCCGACATACATTATTCTTGCGAATTTTGCACGATTAGATTAGAGTAAGTCCGTGCGTTGACGACAAAACGAGCGACGCTTTGCGAGGCGCTGAGACGCCCGGACGAACCTGAAAACATTTAGAGGCTCTGCGAAGCCCATGATCCGTAAATCACGCGGATCGTGGGCTTTTTCTTTTTCCCCGATCAAACAAAAATGGCGAACGTAAAGAACTACACCGACAAACAGATATACGACCGCGTTTCGCAACTCGCGTCGTTTCGCGGTTTTCCACGCGGCGTTCTCGACGTTTGGGTACGTTCGGACGAGGACGAGTTCGATCGATTCGATGACAAGGTTTACACGTTCGACGGCTCGTCCGGCGAAATGAAATTCATCTCCGTCGCATCGGGGACGACGAACGCCGGGGCCGAGGGTTTGAAGCATTTCGACAAGTACAACCGTCTGGGTTGTGCGATTTTGAAAAGTGACGAGATCGTTTACGACTCGCACATCTACGGACTGCACAAGGGCAAGTATCCTGCATACCGGCAGAATCGTCCGTTTCCCTATTTTCGGGACAACAACAAGAACGACCGTGTCGAGGAGATCGGCAAGGTCTATTACGACGTCATCGGTGCCAACTGTCATCGTGCCGGTTGGTACTCGACGCGGATCGGCGGCTGGTCCACAGCGTGTCTGGTCCGCAATCAACGGCAGCAGTTCGATGACTGGATGAAATTTATGAACCGCAGGCCGCTTACGGTCTGCATTTTGAAGGAATGGTAACACTTATGTCAACAATTTTACTTGCACTTTCGTTCGTTCTGGCGGCAAGCTTTTTCACGCCTGAAAATCTTGTTACGACACTCGTCGGCTTTATCGCCGCGACCGGCATCATTCAGTGGATCAAGGTTCAAACCGGTCTCGCCGGCGTCGGGGCACTGTTTCTCGCGATGGTTATCTCGGTTCTGGTCGCTGCTGCGTCCGTGCTCGTCTCGGCGTTCTTTTCGGGGACGATCGGCTGGGACACGCTCCCGCAGGCCGCTCTGCAAATTTTTGCACTCGCCACGATCGCGTACAAGCTCATCGTAGGCATCAATTCCGAGCCGCTGCGATAGGTTCATTTGATTTGATGATGTGGCGACCTCTACTTTCATGGCTGCTGAAATTCGTACTCGCACGTTTGGGTGAGGACCTCGATGAGTCTGAACGAACGGCGGTCGCCGAGTACGAAGCAAAGAGGCAGGCGGTGCTCGACGAACTCGCCGCCGGCGAAAGGGATCTCGCGACGATAACCGCAACGCTGTTTCAAAACGCCGCACGGCGCAGGGCACTCGCCGCCGAGATCGACACAGCCGCCACGCAGCTCGATCTGATGTCGAAGAAATTGGAGAAAATAAATGAGACTCGCAAAACCGTTATGTCTGATCTTGCTGCTCGCAGCGATGATGACATGCTGCGTTCCGACTTCTAATGCTCAGGCGACCCGCGTCGTCGAAAGCCTGCCGGACGGCTCGTTGATCGTCGAGGTTGCGGGCATCGAGTACCGTGCGTTGACCGCCGAGCAGATGCGAAAGATTCAGGCGATGAAAGCCGAGCTTAAATTGGTCTCGGACGAGAACGAGACGCTAACGGCATCGATTGCCGCTGCGAACGCTAAAGCTGCGGCCCTTAGTCGCAGCGTCGAACTCGCCAACGAGAATGTGTCTTTGAACGAAAAACGTGCGGACGAGTTCCGTCGAAAGTTCGAGGGCGAGCAGCAGCTGCGGCTCGCGGCTGAAAAACTGATTTCGCGCCCGAACGCGTTGGATCGCTTCTTGAAAAATCCGGCTGTCCAGGTCGCGATCGTCGCGGTTTCGATCGTCGCCGCCGTGAAGACCAGATAATTATCTATGGTGAACCTTCTCCTGCAGGACACGCCGTTGAGCGTCAACTGGACACAGTTTGGAGTGGCGGGCGGTGCCATTTTCGTTGTCTTTCTCGTTCTCTTTTTTTTACTGAAGATCGCGCCGACGCTCACGGCAACTTGGAAGGAGATAAAACTCGCCGAGATCGAAGTTCGGTCAAAGGAGACCGAGGCTCGGACGCAAGAGGCCGAATCGCGGGCACAGCAGGCGCACGGATTTTCGCAGCTTGCGAACGCACTCTCTCAGATGAGCAGCGTCCTGCACGATGTCGTTATCGAGCAGCGGCACGCAACCGACAAGGTTATGATCCTGCAGCGTGTGAACGCTGATACGAGCGAGCAGGTGATGGCCTCGATCACCGAATTGACCGATGAGATCGCGGCGATCAAAGACGCTCTCTCATACAAAGTGAAAAATGGAACTCAAGCAAAATAAACTCCGACAACTTGAGATCGGCCGTCGTCGCGGATGGGTCGTCTATCTGGCGTACACGGCGAAGCCGATGCCGCTCACGTTCAACACGCTGATCGAGCTTCTCGACGCGAGGAATATGCCGCTCACGCATCGGCGTTTCGCCGAGCATCTCGATTTCCTGCGTTCGATCGGCTTTGTGAAGATCTTCCCGATCGCCAATTCCGTCGAGATATCGAATCTTGAACAAACGAAGATCATCCAGGCGTACTGCGACAACGACGGTGACGGCGGCGACGGATACTGCATCGGCCTGACGACCCGCGGCATCAATTTTCAGGAAGGCCACTTCGAGGAGACCGGCGTGCTCCGGATGAACTAACGCGATGGGACGTCGTTCAACCGTCGAGAAGCTGCTCGACGAGCAATTCGATTTTGTTATCCGGCAGATCCTTGACGGACGGACGGATCGCGAGATCTCGGCGGCCTTCGAGGATAGGTATGGCGAGGCACTTCCGAAATCGTCGTTGAACACATGGAGAAACTCTGCAGGCAACGAACTCGCCGAGCGGTATCGACTCAAGCGGTTTCAGGTTCGCTCATTTGTTGAGCAGCTAAAGTCCGAGGGCGTTGATGTAGCCGAAGATCACTATTCGATGATCATCCAGAGTTTGGAAGATCACCTTTTGACCGCCGAGCGTGACCTCGTTGCGAATGATCCGCTAAAGCTTCTCGCCGCGAGGCAGGAGGACGAGCGTTTGAAGATCAAGCGGGAGCAGATCGCACTCAACCGGCAAAAGCTCGATTTTGAGAAAGAGAAACACGAACGCGAAGCGGCTGTCCGCGTTGACCGCCTCGCGATCGGGGCAAGCGTCCTAAAGTTCTTCCTGTTCTGGCTAAACGATAACGAACCGCACGTCGCCGATGTCGTAACGCGACGCGGTGGGGCGATCGCTGAAGCCCTCGAAGGTTTTATTGAGGAGATGCCGTAAAAAGCGAACGTGGCGACTAAACTCACACTGCCGAAAAAGCCGATCAGCCGCTCCGAGTTTCGCGAGCTGGCCCGCCGCGCGACCGAATCGGTGCAGCAGCAGCGTGCAGCCGCACAGATCGCGTCAGAATCGCTCGAAGCGGGACGTGCCGCCTTTGGACCGAGCGACGGCACTATCGAGGAACGTCACGCCCGGACGCGCAATTCGCCGCTCGAATTCGGGCGAGTGTATCTGCCGCACTTTTTCGACAACGTAACGCCGCCGTATCATCACTGTCTCGACCGGCTTCTTGTCGGCGACTACACGCAGAGCGATCTCGAACGATGGACGGAAGATCTCGGGATCGAGGTTTTTGAGGGCGATCCGCTTTTGCGTCTGCTCGCCGTCTGCATCTTTCGCGGCGGCGGCAAGTCCGTATTCGCGATCTTGTTCGATACCTTGCGACGAATCTGTCACGGCCTCGATCCATATATCATTATCGGCTCCGACACGGTCGGTCAGGCGGCCTCGCAGCTCGAGGATATCAAAGACGAGCTTGCGTCGAATGAGAAGATCCGAGCTGACTTCGGGAACCTGAAACCGTCAGCCGGCGTTTGGCGTGAGGCCGAAGTGGTTCAGCGAAACGACGGCCGCGTCGTCTGGCGTGAAGGGCAGATCATCACGACGAATCGCGTCCGCGTTGACGCGATCGGACGCGGCGGTAAAATGCGCGGTCGCCGCTTCGGCACCAAACGGCCTACGCACATCATTCTCGACGATCTCGACAACGACGAGAACGTCGCAACGAAGGACCAGCGTGAGAAGGCTTGGAACTGGGTGATCTCGGCGGTCGAACCTGCACGCGACCCGCAGAGGGGGCGCATCGTCATCATCGGCACGATCATACACTTCGATTGCGTTATCGCCCGATCGGTGCGAAAAACCGATGCCGACGGCAATCGCTTTTTTACGTCGATCCGTTTTCCCGTGATGCACCGCGACGACGAAGGGCAGTGGGTTTCCGCTTGGCCGGAGCGGTTCGAGGTGAGCAAACTTCTCGCGACACGCGACCTGCTCGGCCCGACGAAATTCGGAGCCGAGTATATGAACGATCCGCGTGATCCCGACACGCAGATATTCGTGCCAGATCGCTTCTATTATTATCTGCAGTCCGAACTTACGGATAAGCGACTGTTCCGGATCCTCTACGTCGATCCGTCGAAAGGCAAAAAAGGGAAGGGCCGCAAAAAAAGCGACTTCTCCGGCTTCGCCGATGTGCTGGTCGATCCGTCGGAGAGAGTGACGTGGGTGCTCAACGCATTTCGTAAACGCCTCAGCCCTAACGCCGCAAAGGGCGAGGTCATCGAGTGGTATATCGAGGCTATGAGGGGCCGTTATCCCGTTGAACTGTGGATCGAAGAAAACTCGTTCGGCGACATCCTCGGCGAGAACTTTCAGGACGAGTTGCGCCGTCGCGGACTCGATGTCCGCGTTCACACGCTGCTGCACACGACCGAGAAAGTGGCTCGACTCGAACGCCACTCGATCCGCGTCGAGACCGGCGGCGTTCGGTTTCCCGCTCGCTGGTCGCAGGACACGTCGCGACCGGAGTGGTTCGCAGAGTATGAAGATTTTCCGGCAGGGAGTTTTGACGACACGATCGACGCGATCGAATCGGCAGATGACATCGGCCTAAATCACATCGCCGGCTTGATCGAATTTCGTTCGTCCGGACAGCGGACGGGAAGTGCAGCGATGAAGGGATTTTGAAATTATGGACGAACAGCAAATTAGAAACAATTTTACCTACCACGAACCGATTAAAGACCAGTCGATCCGTTATGGACGCCTGCGAAATTACGCCCGTGAGATGGCCGAGCAGATCAATCAGCTTTGCCCAGAGTCGCGTGAAAAAAGCCTCGCCTTCACAAATCTTGAACAAGCTTTGATGTGGGCAAATGCAAGCATCGCCCGAAACGAAACTGAATGAAGTTTGACTTTTCAAATCAGAGATTGCATCACGCAGATTGGCGTGAGGTGCTTCCGTCTCTGCCGGACGCATCGGTTGATCTCCTTTTGACCGACCCGCCGTACGGGACGACGAACCTCGTTTGGGATCGCAAGATCGACTGGACGGAGTTTTGGGGCGAGATAAAACGCGTCTGTAAACCAAACGCGCCGATGGTTATTTTTGCTTCGGGCAAGTTCGTGAACGAGTTGGTCAATTCGAATCCGCACGATTATCGTTACGAGCTGATCTGGGAAAAATCTCTAGCGGTCGGTTTCCTTGACGCAAATCGCCGTCCGCTGCGGGCGCACGAACAGATACTTATTTTCACGCGAAAGAGTTTTCGCGGCTCGACCTACAATCCGCAAATGGTCGAGGGGCAACTGCACAAAACCGGCGGCGACGGTAGAAAGGCTCCGCACTATGGCGGGCATCGATGCGGCACAAAAACGGTCGTTACGAACCTCTATCATCCGCGATCGGTGTTGCGGTATTCGAATCAGGTTCGAGGCCGCAGCCTGCACCCGACGGCCAAGCCGCTCGAACTCGTGGAATGGCTTGTCCGCACGTACAGCGATCTCGGCGGCCTCGTTCTCGATCCCTTTGCGGGCAGCGGGACGACGCTCTGTGCGTCGATGATCGCAGAGCGTCGTTCGATCGGCTGCGAGGTTGACCGAAACTACTTTGACACCGCGAACGGAAGGCTTGTCGAACTGGAGGCGGCACTCGCTCTATGAGTTACAAATTTGTTTTCACCGCAGGGCTTTCCGTGCAGCTGCCGATGCAGTACCTGACAAAAAACGCCGACGGAACACGCACGCCGATCAACCTGACGGGAAAGACCGTCGCGGTTCGCTTCGTTGTTCGCGGAGCGGCGTCGCCGTTACTAGCTCTCGAATCGGGAGCGGCCGCGACCGCGAACGGTTCGAGCCTGCAGGTGAGCAACGCCGTTGAAGGTCGCTTTGTCATAACGGTTACGGTCGAGGAGATAGCCGCGATGACTCCGCCCTGCTTCGGACGGGCATATCTAACTTTGGAGGATACGACCGGTACGCGTGAACTCGCGGACCTGCCGTTCAGCGTTTTATGAGTGACCCGATAGTTGAGGCGAAAAAGCTCGTCACCGAGATCCTTACCATCGGCATCCAAGGCCCGTCCGGTGCCACGGGGCCGCAAGGTCCGCAAGGTCCGCAAGGCGTGCCGGGTACCAGTGGCGGTGGGGAGACGGCGGCGACGGTGTTGGCGAAGCTGAACGCTAGTGGGTTGAAGTTCATTGATCCTACTCTCGTTCCCTCGTTTCCGTCGTTAGCAAGTTTCGGTTCGGATACAGTTAGTACGATTCCGACCGCCGACACAGGACGGACGGGTTTATCGCAAAAATATTGGTTTCACCTCGATGGTAGTTATCAGAGCATTTTCGGAAACAAACTCGAACTCATAACAGAGGGTGCTCCTACGGGTGCGAATGTTACGGGGTTTGATATTAACGTCTCGAACTACAACACGACGGGAATTGACAGTCTATACGGTTTCGCGGTGACGGCAAATGCCGAATGGAGAGCTGAATATATTTATGGCGGCTTTTTTTCAGCGGCTCCGGGTTCGATAAATGCAGATGGTTCGCCGTTTATCTCAGGCGTTTCTTCGTATGCAGGTTTCGGCCACCACGCAAATACAGGCCGCACGGTCGGCTTTGAAGCCGCACTTATTGCTGCTGCGTCGACCGTGCCTGTTGTCGCCGATGAAGTCATCGGGTTGAACGTCTGGGGGCATGCAAATAACAACTCAACGGCAGACAAGGCTTATGGAATTTTCATCGAGAGTTTTACGAGAGCGGGCACGGGTGGATGGAATCACGTTTACGCAGTTCACGCCGCGGCAGATGCGTATGCAAACACGCCGGACGGTTGGTTTTTACACAACCTGAGTCCTGCTCCGAGTTTGTTGTCGGGAGAACTTCAATTTGCAAAACTCGCGGCTGAACCTGCGAATCCACCGGCGGGCAGATTCTCGATCTACGGTCTCGACAACGGTGCGGGCAAGTTGAAGGTGATGGTGAAGTTTCCAAGCGGAACTTCGCAGCAACTAGCAATCGAAAGCTAGTCAAACAATTTGGTCTTATGGCTGATATGTACGCAAACGAGGGCTATTTCACAGCGCTTCTTCAGTCGGCGATCGATGCCGTGAACGTCGCGGTCGCGGCGATCGACGGTGCTGTGAATGGCGTGGCCGCCGAGGTCGCGGAAGCTCGCGGCGATCGCTCGTCCGTGCATAAACGTATCTCGTGCATCTCGAACTTCGCAAGCCCGAACGCGGGCGGCATCGTCGTTGGGAATTATTACGATTCGTGCTTTCACGCGTCCGCCCAAGGAACGCTTGCGGGAGCGGCAAACCGCCTCACTCTCTTCCCGTTCTACACGTCGGATCACCTAGCGATAAACGACATCGGCGTTCTGGTTTCGACGGCAGTTGCGGCCGCTCAAGGCAAGGTCCTGATCTATGGAAGCGGTGCGGACAACTGGCCGTCAGACAAACTCTTTGAGTCATCGCCTCTCGACTTCTCGACGATCGGATACAAAGGCGCGGCGATCAATTTCACGTTCGACGCCGGACGACAATATTGGCTTGGGCTGACGGAAAGTTCGACGGCCACGCTGCGGGCGATAGCGGTCGCGGCGGCAGTAAACCTTGGACTCGCGGGCAATACGGGAACGAGTTATTACACAGTGATCCGTCGGACGGTAACATTCGCGAACCCGGCTCCGGCCACGTGGGTTTTTAACAAAGCAGAACTTACGGCGAACATCACGCCGCCGTCGATCCGATTTAAGGCGGCTTAGATTTTATGAAAGAAACTACGGAAACACAGTCTTCACAGCCGTCAATGAATGACGTCAAAGCTGCCATCTACGATTGTACGGTGGAGATCAGGAGACAACAGTCGATGATCGCACAGTTCGAACAAGCTCTTGCTCATTTGATGACACAACAGAATTCATCGATCAAGCAGGACATCGACGCGATCAACGATGCACGTACCGCAAAGGATGCGTTATGAACACGCATATCATCATCGGGATAGTTGTGGCGGCGGTTTGTGTCATCGCGTTCGCGTGGCTGTTTTTGTGGCGTGGACGGGACAAGGACGATGTTTGGGACGGCCTTGTCGATCTTGGCATACCGAAAGACCACGCGAAATGGAAGCACACATACAACGAGGCTCCATACACGCTCTCAACGGTCGAGGTTCCCGCGCAGATGCTGCCCGTCGTGAGAATCGGTATTAGGCGAACGATCACACGTTGGCTAGAGAAGTTCCCAGAGTGGACGAACGAGAGAGAACTCTCGGACTATCGGATGCTTTTCATCGACCCGATGGCAACGAATCGAGATGGAAGCCCTGCAATTAAGGTCAAAGGAATTCAGTCCGCCGGAACGACCATTGGCTTAGGCGAAGCTCCTATCACCGAACGTCCGTATTTAGTGCTTCCGCATCAGGGCGATTCAGGTTGGCGTTATACGGACTATCTACGCGACGCATCGGCGAACGAAGCCGATCACTACATCGCGGGATGCAACAATCTTATCGTGTTTTGGTGGTTTCTAGGACGACGCGACATTCATCCGCACGATCTAAGCACCTATCCAGGCGACGCGGAAGCTCTGCGGATTCTCGCCCAAGAAGCGGGCGTTAACGTGATGCGAGTTTCAGCGGACGCGCTCGTGCGACAACAACGGTCGATCCTGCGAGCCTACGCGAAGCATCTCGCCGCGAACCCGCAAGAGCTTGGATGCTCGGTTGCAAACAAACTGACAAAGTAGCGTGCCGAAACAAAATGACTAACGAGAAGGTAGAACTCTTTTCCGAAATTCTGGCGTCCGATCAACTCGGACCCTATCAGAATTTCTCCTCGATGTTGATGGGCGTGATCCCGACGGCTGATCCGTCGTGGGTCTGGAGTCAGCTGTCGTGCAACCCGTGGATCGCGATGGCAATTTATTGGGAAATGGAGGAAAAAGACGCGGCCATCTTCTCAGCCCTAGACACGCGGAAAACGAATGTTCTCTCGAAAACGTGGAATTTGTTTCCGGCCTCTGAAAAGCGGCAGGATCGCAAGATCGCCGACTTCATTGAAGAGTGTTTGAAGTCCCATTTTGAGGACTTTGACAGCTTTTTGTACGAGGCTCTGGATGCGATCGGTAAGGGCGTTTCGATCGGCGAGAAAATCTTCGTCCCGGCCGGCGACCGCATCTGTATTTCGGACGTACGCTTCAAACCGCAGCATCTCTTTACGTTCGGCGAAACGGGAATCGCGAACTATTCGACAGCCTCGATCGCCTATCCGCAGACCGGGCCGCTGCAGCTGCGAACGGGCGTCAGCGTCGGCAACATAGCTCTCGGCGGCGTGCTCCCCGAGGAGAAGTTTTTTGTCTTCTCGTTCCGAACGCGCTACGGGAATCGCTGGGGTGATCCCGTCGACCGAAAGGCCTTCTGGCCGTCGTGGATCAAGCGAAACTCAATTAAACAATGGCTTCGATACCAAGAAAAAGGCTCCGGTGTCGTCGTCGCTAAATATCCCGGAAGTTCCGGACCGAAAGAGCAGGGGGACGCATTAGCAGCTGCGGCCGCCGTCCAGGACGAAACCGCCGTCGCGATCCCTGATAAGTTCGTGCTCGAAGTCCATGAGATGGTTCGCAATATCGGCAGTTCGCATAAGGAGCTAGTCGATGATTTTTGCAACGCAGAGATATCTCGCATCTACCTCGGCCAAACGCTCACAAGCCGCGGCTCGGACGGCGGCGGTAGTCGTGCTCTCGGCGAGGTTCACGAGCGAAAAGAAGACCGTATCGGCGAGGCAGACTGCCGCTCTCTGATGCAGGCAATAAATTCCCAGATCGTCCGTCCGCTCGTTCAGTTGAATTTCGGACTCTCGACTCCCTGCCCGCAATTCCGGTTCGACTACGAGCCGAAAGAGGACCTTGATGCAAAGGCAAAACGTTACGCCGTCATCCGCAAAGATATAGGCCTCGAACTGTCAAAAACCCAGGTTCGCGACGATCTTCAACTTGAGGAACCGACCGACGAAGGGGACACGCTCCAAGCCTCCACAAAGGCTGATGATCGCGGCCTCGCCGACAACGCCGATCCGTCCGAGACTACCGAGTTCGCCGAGGGTGACGACCTAAAAAAAAACGCCAAAAACGTCCGTGATGCGATCGATCTTGAGGACGCAACACTTCGAACACTCGCTCCCATCTACGCGGGAATGCTCGAAAAAGCGATTCACGTCGTCGAACTTGCCGAGCTTCTAAACGTTAAGCCCGACCTCGACAAACTGCTGTCAGCCGACTTTCAAACCCTCGCCGACCGCCTCGCAACCGGAGCACTCGCAGCCTGCCTTTTGGGGCGGTATCGGGTTAAAACCATCGCTGCGAACTTCGCGGAAGGCGGCGACGATAAAGATAAGAAACGCCCCTCAAAGCGACGCTCGTGGCGTCAGGAAACCTACGGACCGAACGAAAAACACGAGACGGCCGACGAACTTATTCGCCCGAACAATTCGGTACTGACCGGACTCCGTTTCGACGTTCCGCCCGAAAAGGCGATTGAGTTTTTTAAGGGAAAGAAGATC
>Ga0073904_10000151_pt1 | contig 45461 bp, 40 predicted proteins | sample KloWWTrecipitate_FD_66668 | JGI IMG/M metagenome (GOLD analysis project Ga0073904, IMG submission 66668) | Active sludge microbial communities from Klosterneuburg, Austria, studying microevolution and ecology of nitrifiers - Klosterneuburg... | ecosystem: Engineered > WWTP > Aerobic digester >... | reverse complement strand
TGAAGACAGGGGCGAAGGCTGCTCCGGCGAAGAAGGGGGCTCCGGCTGTGAAGAAGGCTGCGCCGGTCAAGGCCGCGAAGGCGGCTGTGCCAGCGAAGAAGGCCGCGAAGGCCGCGAAGGCCGTGCCGGTGAAGAAGGCTGTGCCAGAGAAGAAGGCCGCGCCGGTGAAGAAGGCCGCGAAGGCCGCGAAGGCTGTGCCAGCGAAGAAGGCCGCGCCCGCGAAAAAGGCGGCTCCCGCCAAGACGGCCAAGGCTGCGCCAGCAGCGAAGAAGGCAGCCCTGGCGAAGAAGGGCGCGCCGCTGGTGGTGCGCGAGGACGAATCCCCTTGGACCGCAGCCGAACTCAAGGCTGTGCGCGCCGAGCTTGACAGCGACATCGCGCAACTGCGCCGCGACCTCGAGCAGGCTGAGAGCGAGATCGTCGACCTCATGCGTGACTCCGGTGATGGTGCCGGCGATGACCAGGCCGACGCCGGGGCGAAGACCTATGAACGGGAGCAGGAGTTGGCGCTCGCCGAGAATGCCCGCGAGATGTTGGCCCAGAACGAACACGCTCTCGCGCGACTCGAGGACGGCACCTATGGCGTCTGCGAGTCATGTGGTCAGCCCATCGGCAAACTTCGCCTTCAGGCCGCTCCTCGTGCGACGCTGTGCATGCCATGCAAGAAGAAGCAGGAACGTCGCTGACCTCCACCAGCAGCCCGGACACCGGACCGGCCTCGGCTCCCGCCGACGGCCGGTCACGGCTGTATGCCGTGTTGCTCACCTCCGCTGTCCTCACTCTCGTCGCCGATCAGGGCAGCAAGATATGGGCCCTTCGCACGCTCGAGCCGGGCGTCCCGAAGCCGCTCATCGGGGACTGGATCCGACTCAACCTCATCTGGAACAGCGGCGCCGCCTTCTCCCTCGGTGACAAGGTCACCTGGCTGCTGACCGCGCTGTCGATCGTCATCGTCATCGTGGTGGCTGTCAGTGCCCGCAAGGTGGCCAGCACGGGGTGGGCTCTGACCTTCGGACTCCTCCTCGGAGGGGCGATCGGCAACCTGATCGACCGCGTCTTCCGCGAGCCCAAGGCCTTCCAGGGGCACGTGGTCGACTTCCTCGACTATTTCGGCTTCTTCATCGGCAATGTCGCCGACATCGCCATCGTGCTCGCCGCCGGGATGGTCGTCTGGCTCACGCTGCGCGGGACGAAACCGGATGGGACACCCCATGAGTGACGTCCGATTGATGGCCGTCCCCGACGGGCTCCAGGGCGAACGGATCGATGCCGCTCTCGCCCGACTCTTCGGCATCTCGCGCACACGCGGCGCCGACTTGGCAGCAGAGGGGGCCGTGAGCGTCAACGGAAGCACCGTTGCCAAGTCCCACCGGGTCCACGCCGGAGACCTGCTCGAGGTCGTCCTCGATGCTGGCCCGGTGAGCCCCACGCTCGAGGTCATCGCCGAGCCGGTCCCGGGAATGACGATCGTGCACGACGATGACGACATCGTCGTCGTCGACAAGCCAGTCGGCGTCGCCGCCCACCCGAGTGTGGGCTGGACCGGCCCGAATGTCCTCGCTGGCCTCAAAGCCGCGGGCTACCGGATCTCGACCAGTGGAGCCAGTGAACGGCAGGGCATCGTGTCGCGGCTGGATGTCGGCACGAGCGGCCTCATGGTCGTCTGCAAGAGCGAGCGCGGCTACTCGGTCCTCAAGCGCGCCTTCAAGGAGCGCCGGGTCGACAAGACCTACCACACACTCGTCCAGGGTCTCCCGGACCCGCTGATCGGCACCATCGACGCGCCGATCGGCCGCCACCCCGGGCACGACTACAAGTTCGCGGTCATGGACTCCGGCAAGCCGGCCGTGACCCACTATGAATTGATCGAGGCCTTCCGGCACGCCAGCCTCCTCGAGGTCAAGCTCGAGACCGGGCGCACCCACCAGATCCGGGTCCACATGGCTGCCACCAAGCACCCGTGCGTGGGCGACCTGACCTACGGTGCCGACCCGGCGCTGGCGCAGCGTCTTGGCCTGGAGCGGCAGTGGCTCCATGCCATGGAACTCGGCTTCGAGCACCCGGGCACGGGGGAGTGGGTCACCTATTCCTCGACGTATCCGGCCGACCTCGAACTGGCCCTCGAACGGCTGGCTTCCGGGGTCTGAGACACCGTCTCGAGACGCAAGGCACGGTATGCCGGGGCTCTCCCACGCGGGGGTGGCGGCAGTCCCGGGGAGGTGAGCGGACGGCATACCCGGCTGTCGGTGGACCAACCTAGGATGGTCGAGATGTCTCCCGATCCCGCCCCCGTCACCGGTAGGCCCGCCGCACCGCTGGACCGCAAGGACAACTTCGTCCACCTGCACGTCCACACCGAGTACTCCATGCTCGATGGCGCAGCCCGCATCAGTGAGCTCTTCAGCCGGAGCGCGGAGATGGGGATGCCGGCGCTCGCGACGACCGATCATGGCTACCTCTTCGGCGCCTATGAGTTCTGGAAGAAGGCGCAGGGCACCGGCGTCAAGCCGATCATCGGGGTCGAAGCCTATGTGACGCCGGGCACCGACCGCACGGACAAGACGCGCACGATGTTCGGCGACGAGCGGACGCCGCGCGGTGATGACGTCTCGGCGGGCGGCGTCTACACGCACATGACGATGATCGCGACCGACAACGCGGCGATGTCCAACCTCTTCAAGATGAGCTCGATCGCCAGCCTCGACCAGGTCTATGCCAAGTGGCCGCGCATCGACCGCGACCTGCTCCACCGCTACGGCAAGGGCATCATCGCCACGACCGGCTGCCCGAGCAGCGAGGTCCAGACCAGGCTCCGGCTCGGTCAATACGACCTGGCGCGCGAGGCAGCGGCCGAGTTCCGCGACATCTTCGGGCGCGGGAACTACTTCCTCGAGCTCATGGACCACGGCAACAGCATCGAGCGGCGCACGCGTGAGGACCTCATGCGCCTGGGCAAGGATCTCGGGCTGCCGCTGCTGGCCACCAACGACCTGCACTACGTCAAGCCCGAGGACGACAAGTCCCAGGATGCGCTGCTCTGCATCAACTCCGGCAACACCCTCCTCGACCCGGGCCGCTTCAAGTTCGAGGGCGAGGGCTATTACCTCAAGTCACCCGCCGAGATGCGCCATCTCTTCCGTGAGTTGCCCGAGGCCTGCGACAACACCCTGCTCATCGCCGACCGTTGTGACGTCTCGTTCACGACGGCCGAGGGGCGGTTCATGCCGCGATTCCCTTGTCCTGAGGGCGAATCCGAGCAAAGTTGGTTCACCAAGGAGGTGTATGCCGGGTTGCGGCGCCGCTTCCCGGCTGGCGTTCCCGATTACGCCACGAAGCAGGCCGACTTCGAGACCGACGTCATCGTCTCGAAGGGATACGCCGGGTACTTCCTCGTCGTCGCCGACTTCATCAACTGGGCCAAGGACAACGGGATTCGCGTCGGTCCGGGTCGTGGCTCGGGGGCCGGGTCCATGTGCGCCTATGCCATGGGGATCACCGATCTCGATCCCGTGCCGCACGGCCTGATCTTCGAGCGCTTTCTCAACCCCGAGCGCATGTCGATGCCCGACTTCGACGTCGACTTCGACGAACGTCGTCGAGGCGAGGTCATCCGCTACGTCACGGAGAAATACGGCTCGGACCGCGTCGCCCAGATCGTCACCTACGGCACGATCAAGGCCAAGCAGGCGGTCAAGGACTCCTCGCGGATCATGGGCCACCCCTTTGCGATGGGGGAGAAACTCACCAAGGCGATGCCGGCCGACGTGATGGGCAAGAGCGTGCCCCTGACCGGCCTCTACGACCCGACGCACAGCCGCTATGGCGAGGGCGTCGAGTTCCGCAATGTCGTCGCCGAGGACCCCGCCGCGCAAGAGGTGGTCGAACTCGCCAAGGGGATCGAAGGGCTGAAGCGCCAGTGGGGCGTCCATGCCGCTGGCGTCATCATGAGCAGCGAGCCCCTGCTCGATGTCATCCCGATCATGCGCCGCCTGCAGGACGGTCAGGTCATCACCCAGTTCGACTACCCGAGCTGTGAGGAGCTCGGGCTGGTCAAGATGGACTTCCTGGGACTGCGCAATCTCACGATCCTCGACGACGCGCTCGCCAACGTGAAGGCCAACCGTGGCGAGGACATCGACCTCGATGCCCTCTCGAAGGACATGACCGACACGGCGACCTACCAACTTCTCGGGCGCGGTGACACCCTCGGAGTCTTCCAGCTTGACGGTGGCGGCATGCGCACCCTGCTCAAACTCATGCAGCCGGACAACTTCGAGGACATCTCGGCCGCCCTCGCGCTCTACCGACCCGGCCCCATGGGCGTTAATGCACACACCAACTTCGCACTCCGCAAGAACGGCAAGCAGGAGCTCATCCCCCTCGACCCCCAACTCAAGGGCAAGCTCCAGCCCGAGATGGTGGAGGCCCTCGCGCCCATCCTCGGGACGACATACCAACTGGTGATCTACCAGGAACAGGTCATGGAGTTGGCGCAGAAACTCGCCGGCTACACCTTGGGCAACGCCGACCTACTCCGGCGAGCCATGGGCAAGAAGAAGAAGGAAGTGCTCGACAAGGAGTACGTCCCCTTCTCCGAGGGCATGCGGTCCAACGGCTTCAACGAGGCGTCGGTCAAGGCGCTCTGGGATGTCCTCGTCCCGTTCTCCGACTACGCCTTCAACAAGGCCCACACCGCGGCATACGGGCTCGTCTCCTACTGGACGGCCTATCTCAAGGCGAACTACCCCGCCGAATACATGGCGGCCCTCCTCACCAGCGTCGGCGATGACAAGGACAAGTCCGCTCTCTATCTCGGCGAGTGTCGGCGCATGGGCATCAAGGTGTTGCCGCCGGACGTCAACGAGTCCGTGGGCCAGTTCGCGGCGGTGGGCACCGACATCCGCTTCGGGTTGCAGGCGATCCGCAACGTCGGCCACAACGTCGTCGACGAGATCATCAAGGCCCGACAGGCGAAGGGCCCCTTCACCTCCTTCAAGGACTTCCTCTCCAAGTGCTCCGCGACGGTCGCGAACAAGCGAACCGTCGAATCCCTCATCAAGGGTGGAGCCTTCGACGGGCTCGCCGAGCCGCGCCTGGGCCTCATGCGGATCCACGAGGAATACGTCGACGCATTCGTGGCCATCAAGAAGCAGGAGGCCATCGGCCAGGACTCACTCTTCGGGTCCTTCGGCGACGACGACGCCGGTGGCGGCAGCGAGATGGACATGCTCGGCCTGGCTGTCGTCCCGCAGGCGGAATGGGACAAGCAGACCCTCCTCTCCTTCGAGAGGGAGATGCTCGGCCTCTACGTGAGCGATCACCCGCTCCTGGGCATCGAGCACGTCCTCACGGCGCACGCCGACACCCAGATCGCCTCGCTCACCGCCGACGACTCCAAGCCCGAGGGCTCCAACGTCACGGTCGCGGGCCTCATCACCGGCTTGTCCATCAAGCGGACCAAGAAGGGCGACCTCTGGGCCATCGCCACAGTCGAGGACCTGGCCGGCTCGATCGAGTGCCTCTTCTTCCCGAGTGCCTATCTCACCGTCCAGACGATGCTCACCCAGGACACCGTCGTCGTCGTGCGGGGCAAGGTGAACCGACGCGACGACTCGGTCTCGATCTACGCCCAGGACCTCTTCCTCCCGGAACTGACCGATGGACCTCGCGGGCCGGTGGTGATCACCATGGAGACCCAGCGCGCGACCCCCAGCCTGATTGAGGAGCTCAAGGGCATCCTGGCCAACCACCCTGGCGCCACCGAGGTGCACTTGCGCTTGGTCAAGCCCGGCCGGGTCGTCGAGCTGAAAGTCGACTCCAACCATCGGGTCCAGGCCACAGAGGGTCTCTTCGGTGACCTCAAGGTCCTTCTCGGCCCCCGATGCCTCGGTGGCGGCTGACCAGTGACGACACACCCCACCCTCCCGCCGCCGGCTCCGGAGCGGCCCGTCATCCGCGAGCACCACGGTGATCGCTTCATCGACCCCTACGAGTGGCTGCGCGATGGCGAGGATCCCGAAGTCATCGCCCACCTCGACGCCGAGAACGCGTACGCCGAGGCCCTGACCGAGCGACTCGAACCCTTGCGGCAGAAGATCTTCGCCGAGATCAAGTCAAGGGTCCTCGAGACCGATCTCTCGGTGCCGGTGGCCAGCGGGCCGTGGTGGTATTACAGCCGCACCGTCGAAGGCCAGCAGTATGCCTTGCAGGCCCGTTCCCCGCTGACCGATCGTGCGGCTCGACCTGTGTTGGACGGCGAGGCCATCACGGGCGAGCAGGTCCTCGTCGACGGCAACGTCGAGGCGGGCGACAGCGAGTTCTTCGCCATCGGCGCCCTGTCGGTCAGTCACGACCACAATCGGCTCGCGCTCGCCACGGATCGCACCGGGGACGAGCGTTTCGACCTCGTCATCAAGGACCTGACCACGGGTGAGGTCCTCGATGACACCGTCTCGGACATCGGCTATGGCGTCGAGTTCAGCCGCGACGGCACGTTCGTCTTCTACACCCGCCTCGACGAGGCCTGGCGACCCCATCAACTGTGGCGCCACAAGGTCGGCACCCCCACGTCCCAGGACGTGCTCATCCATCAGGAGGACGACGAGCGCTTCTGGATGGGCATCGGCAGCAGCCGCGACGAGCACTGGCTGCTGCACAGCATCGGCTCGAAGACCACGAGCGAGGTCCGGCTCCTCGACAGCGCTGACCCGACAGGGGAGTGGCGCACTGTCGCACCCCGCACTGCTGGGGTCGAATATGACGTCGAGCCGGCAGGCGATCGGCTCTTCATCGTCCACAACCGCGACAGCATCGAGTCCGACCTCGCGTGGGCACCCAGTGACAGCGTCTCAATGGAGCAATGGCAGCCCCTGCTCCGCTCCGCGCCGGGAGAACGTTTCCTCGGTGTCGAGGCCTTCGACTCCCACATCGTGCTCGGCCTGCGCCGCGACGGACTGACCGCTCTCCGGCTGATTCCCTTGTCAGGCAATGGTTTTGGCGACCCTCATGACGTCGACTTCGACGAGGAGCTTTCGACGGTCGGGCTCGGCGACAACCCCGAGCCGGATCAGGAGACGCTGCGCCTCAGCCACGAGTCCTACCTCTCGCCACGCACCGTCCTGGAACTCGACCTGCGCACTGGTGCCCGCATGGTCCTCAAACAGCAGCCGGTCCTGGGTGGCTATGACCACCGCGACTACGTCCAGCGGCGGGGATGGGCGAGCGCCGACGACGGCACCCGGGTGCCCGTCTCGATCGTCCATCGCCGCGACATCACACCGGACGGCTCCGCGCCCGGCCTCCTCACGGCATACGGGGCGTATGAAATCTCCAGCGATCCCTACTTCTCTGTCGCCCGCCTCTCCCTTCTCGATCGTGGAGTTGTGTATGCCGTGGCGCACGTCCGTGGGGGCGGAGACATGGGGCGGCACTGGTATGACGACGGCAAGTTGCTGAGGAAACCCCACACTTTCTCGGACACCGTCGCCGCGGCGAGGCTGCTCATCGACGAGGGGTGGGTCGCGTCGGATCGCCTTGCTCTCGAAGGGGGGTCGGCCGGGGGCCTGCTCGTCGGGGCCGTCACCAATCTGGCTCCCGAACTCTTCCGGGTGGCGCATGCCGCCGTGCCCTTCGTGGATGCACTCACGACGATCCTTCGCCCTGACCTGCCGCTCACGGTCGGGGAGTGGGAGGAGTGGGGAAATCCGCTCGAGGACCCTGAGGTCTATGCGTGCATGAAGGGCTACACGCCCTATGAGAACGTCCGTGCGCAGGTCTATCCAGCGGTGCTGGCGACCACGAGCCTGCATGACACGAGGGTCTTCTTCACCGAGCCTGCCAAGTGGGTGGCCAAACTGCGCGCCACCGTGACCAACGATCCCGTGCAGCGACCCATCGTGCTCCGCACCCAGATGGCGGCCGGGCACGGGGGGCGAAGCGGTCGGTATGCCGCGTGGGAGCAGACCGCGTGGGAGTGGGCCTTCGTGCTGGACCAGCTCAGCGCAGGAGAATGACCGGGCAGACCGAGTGCCCCATGGTGTGCAGTGCCACGCGTCCGAGGTTGAGCCCCGGGAAGCCGCCGTCACCACGCGCACCGATGACGATGAGGTCGGCACCGGTGCCGCGATCGGCCACGACCCGGCGAGGATCGCCCCGCACGATCTCGGTGGTGACCTCGACCTCTGGGTGCGCCGCGCGACGATCGCTGAGGGACTGCGCGATCAGATCCTCCATCTCGCCGACGTAGTCTGACCACCCCTGGTGAGCATCCATGGACCGAGGGTCGTTGCTCCGGGCTTCCCACGCGTGGATCACGTGCAGACGAGCCCCCCTGACCAGGGCGTGGTCGAAGGCGCGCTGCAGTGCCTTGGCGGCGGTGGTCGATCGATCGAAGCCCGTGAGGACGACGCCGTAGCCCATCTCGGTGGCCGTCTCGCGTGGGATGACCGCGACCGGACACTTGGCATGGGTCGCGACCTGCATGGCGACGGCGCCCACACTCGACCGGTGGAGGACACCATGCCCCGCGGCGCCGACGACCACGCCGGCAGCGATCTTCGAGGCGTCGACGAGTGCCTGGCTGGCGAAACCCTTCCGGCAACTCGTCGTCACCGTGACCTCGGGGGCGACCGTGTGGGCGAGGTGTTTGGCTCCCTCGAGCACCGCGCTTCCCGCTGAGTGAATCGCCTCCTGGTCACTGCGAGACCCGAAACCCAGCATCGGCAGGTCACCGGCCAAGGCGTGGACGAGATGCAGGTCCAGGCCGCGCAACTGGGCCGAGTGCGCGGCCCACTGGACCGCAGCCCGGGACAGGTGTGAGCCGTCGACGCCGACGACCAGACGGGACGGTGAGGAAGATGACGATGCCATGGCGACTGCCTCCGATCCTTGACCTGCCCGATGCAGGCGCGGCGGGCGATGAGCGGCGGGCTCGCCCCGGGCGGGAGGTCGGGGAAACGGCCACGCCGGACAGCGACGCGGGTCCACCACCTCCACCATGCACCCGTTGGGGGCGAAAGGGCCAGCCCTAGGCTGGGCCCATGACTCTGCGCGCCATCGAATGGGACGACGACAACGGTGCCCTGCGCCTGCTCGACCAGACCAAGTTGCCGGGCGAGACGGCATACCTGTCCATCACTTCCACCGACGACCTCGTCGAGGCCATCCGAGTCCTCGCCGTTCGGGGCGCCCCCGCACTCGGGGTGGCGGGGGCCATGGGAGTGGTCGTGGCGATGGACGAGGCCGACCGGCTCGGCCTCGGTGACGCCCGCCGCGACGAGGCGGTCGAGCGGATCCGTGCGGCTCGACCCACTGCGGTCAACCTCGCTTGGGGCGTCGACCAGGTGCGACCGCTCATGCCCGAGGGTCGTGACGTCGTCCTGGCAGCGGCTCGTCGACTGGCTGAGGAGGACGAGGACGCCAACCGTGAGCTGTCCCGGCTCGGTGCCGACTGGCTCCTCGCTCGCATCGATCGACCGAAGGTCAGGGTCCTCACCCACTGCAACGCCGGCGCCTTGGCGACCGCGGGGTGGGGGACCGCACTGGGCGTGGTGCGGGAGTTGCACGAGCGGGGCCGTCTCGAGTTCGTCTATGCCGATGAGACCAGGCCGCTGCTTCAGGGCGCGCGGCTCACGGCCCACGAGTTGGCCAGCGAAGGAATCCCCCACGCCATCGAGGCAGACAGTGCGGCCGCATCGACCATCCTGCGAGGACTGGTCGACTGTGCCATCGTTGGGTCCGACCGCATCGCGGCCAATGGTGACGTGGCGAACAAGATCGGCACTCTCGGTGTGGCTCTGGCGTGTCGAGAGGCCGGAATCCCCTTCCTCGTGGCGGCGCCGTGGTCGACGGTCGACCTCGAGACCCCGGATGGCGATGCCATCGAGATCGAGGAGCGCCCCGGGGAGGAACTCACCGAGTGGGCCGGGGAGCGGGTGGCACCGGAGCAGTCTCGGGGCTTCAATCCCGCCTTCGATGTCACGCCGGCACGCATGGTGTCGGCGGTCGTCACCGAGCGGGGTGTGGTCGAACCGGCTCTGGGAGCCCGACTCGACCAGTGAAGCCCACTGCTTGATGAGGGGTGAATTGAGGTGGAGACTTCATTGAAGTGATAGGCTTCAATTTGTGAATCTGAAGTCCAGTCCTTCAGTTGTTGCTCTCCTCGGGGACGTCGTCAACTCCCGGGCGGCCAGTGATCGCGTACGTCTGCACCGCGGTCTCGTGGCGGGACTGGTGAGGTCCTCCGACGGAGCCTCACCGTTGCGCGTCACCGTCGGGGACGAGTTCCAGGGCACTTACGGCACTCTCGGCGCGGCCCTCGACGCTGCCTTCCGGATCAGGATCGACCTGCTTCCTGACATCGACGTGCGGATCGGCTTGGGGCGCGGGCCGGTCGTCGACCTCGACGTCGAGGAGGGATTGCAGGATGGGCCGGGCTGGTGGGCCGCGCGCGAGGCGATCGAGGACGTGGAGCGTTCGTCGCGCGGCACCGCCCTGCGGCAGCTGCGCACCGGCTATCGCTGGGCCGCCCCATCGGCACCCCCATCGTCGACCGCACCGGCAACCGGTGAGCGGTCTGCTGAAGAGGATGCGGTCAACGCCGCGCTGGCCTGCCGTGATCAGCTCGTGGGATCCCTGTCCGATCGAGGACTGCGGGTGCTCGCAGGCCTGCTCGGGGGAGCCAGCCAAGCCGACCTCGCCAAACGGGAGGGCGTGTCCGCCTCGGCTGTGTCCCAACAGGTGCGCTCGCAGGGGATCGGTGCGATCCTGCACGCTCACGAGATGTTGAGGAGGCTGCCATGACCTGGGTGGCGCTGTGGCTGCTCGCGATCGGGGCGATGGATCTGCTTCGGGGTGTCGTGCAGCGCAAAGCGCTCGCTCCAGCGGTCGGTGCCGTCGTGCTCGTCGTCGCCGCGGGCCTGGTCGGCCTCGCCACCATTGCCGACTGGCTCGCGGTCTTCCTCTCCCTCGTACCGCTCGTCGGGTGGTGGTGGGCCTCCGAGCGTGCCCAAGGCCAGCGGGGCCGCGACCACGTCCTGGCCCTGGGCAGTCTGACGCTCGGAGCGCTCGGATTGCTCGCCTTCTCGGGTTGGGCGAGCGCGCCAGGTGGGGTGCTCGGTCAATGGTTCGCTTGGGCGGACCTGCCCATCATCGGGGCCGATGCGGTGTCCGCCGATGCGCTCGGTCGGATCCTGCTCGTGACCGCACTCGTGCTGACCAACCTCTCGACCGGCAACATCGTCGTCCGGCTCGTCCTGGTCTCGGTCGGCGCGATGCGCCCCCGATCAAGCACCCTGCCCCAGCCAGCAGACCGGCTGCGTGGTGGTCGCCTCCTCGGCCCGATGGAGCGCCTGCTCATCCTCGGCCTGGGCCTGGCGGGTCAGCTCACCGCAGCCGGACTCGTCATCGGCGCCAAGGGCCTCATCCGGTTCCCCGAGTTGCAGTCGAAGGCCAAGGACGGCAGCAGCATCGACGGCGTGGGGATCGATGAGATGACCGAGTACTTCCTCATCGGAAGCTTCGTCTCGTGGCTGGTCGCGCTGGGCTCCCTCGCCCTGACCGCCTGACCACCTGACCGTCTGACCGGCTCGGCCCAGCGGTCCGACCGGCCCGAACCACCACGTGGTCAGATCGAGATGATCCGGTCCCGATACTCCTGCGGGAAGTCGGTGTCCTTGTCGCCGGCCAGGAGGAGTCGATAGGTCATCGTGGCGGCCTCTTCGAGGTTCATCGCCCGCCGCAGGGCCATCGACACCGTGTCGCCCAGCGCCGAGCATCCGTGGTGGGCCAGCACAACGGCGTTGGTGCCGTCGGCCACGGCGTCCGCCGCCAGTGTCGCGATCTCCTCGCTTCCGGCCGGCCGGAAGGGGACCCGGGCCACTCGTCCCAGGTAGAACGCGTGGTCGAGGGTCGTGCACCGGATCCGCTCACCGAGCATGTCGACGAGCAGGGCGTGCTGCGGGTGCAAGTGGACCACGGCCGCGACATCCGGCCGCACGGCATACGTGTGGTGGTGCAATTTCCACTCCACACTCGGCCGGTCCGCGCCACCGATGACCTCCCCGGCCGCATTGACGATGCTGAAGTCCGCGACCGTCAGCCGGTCCAGCCAGGTCCCGGAGGCCGTGACCACGAAGGCGTCATCGGTCAACCGTGCCGACAGGTTGCCTCCGGAGGCCAGGACGAGTCCGCGCTCGACGACCTGGCGACCGGCATCGATGAGTTGCGGGATGACCTCACTGATCTGCGACACGAACCCCATTGTGGTGTATGCCGTGCGGCCCCATCGTGGGATCGCCAGCGGTGGGCGGACGTGGCCGAACCGTAAACACTCCGTAAGGACTTGGCGCCCAGAGCCCTCTCGAGATGTGCTGTCCTGCGACCGCTGTTACGTTCGCCAAACGGAGGGAAAGCCGAGCGGGTCCGAGGGGGACGCGTCGAACCCCCGCCACACACCAGGAGCGACATGTTCGCCGGTATTCCCCGACGTGGATTGGCCCTGATCGCGACCGCCGCTGTTGCTCTGACCGGATCGGTGGTTGCCTCCGAGGCGGCGTTGGCCGCGCCGGCCACCGGCTCCCTGCTCATCTCGGAGATGATCGAGGGCTCGAGCAACAACAAGGCCATCGAGATCCACAACCCGACGAATGCGGCCGTGGACCTGGGAGCGGGCGGCTATGCCCTCCAGTACTTCTTCAATGGTTCAGCGACCGCGGGGAACACGATCAACCTCACCGGGAGCATCGCGGCGGGAGGAACGCACGTCGTGGCGCACGGGAGCGCCTCAGCCGCAATCCTCGCAAAGGCGCAGCAGACGAACTCGGCGTCCTGGTACAACGGCGACGACGCGATCGTGCTCAAGAGCAGCGCGGGCACTCTCGATGTGATCGGTCAGATCGGCGTCGACCCGGGCACCGAGTGGGGGAGCGGGCTGGTCAGCACGGCCGACAACACGCTGCGCCGCAAGGCAAGCGTGTGCGCGGGCCGCGTCGATGGGAGCACCCTCTTCGACCCGGCGGTCGAGTGGGACGGCTTCGCCACCGACGCCACCGACGGCCTCGGTGCCCACACGTCGACGTGTGGTGACGACACCGACCCGGGCGATCCGGGGGAGCCGAGCGCGACCTGCGGCACGGCATACGCCACCATTCCTGCCATCCAGGGATCGGGAGATTCGGCAGCGCTCACGGGGATCCAGGCGACCGAGGGGATCGTCGTCGCCGACCACGAGGGCCCGTCGCCCAAGCTGCGCGGCTTCTACCTCCAGGACGCCGCCGGTGACGGTGACCCGGCGACAGCTGACGGCATGTTCGTCTTCAACGGCAACAACGACTCGGTCGCCATCGGTGACAAGGTCAGGGTCATTGGTGCGGTCGCGGAGTTCCAGGGCCAGACCCAGTTGAGTGTGACCACCCTGTCGAAGTGCGGCACGGGGACGGTGGCGCCGACGCCGGTCACGCTGCCGTTTGCGAGCGTGACGGATGCCGAGCGCTATGAGGGCATGCTCGTCACCTTTCCGGAGGCCCTGTCGGTGACCGAGCACTACCAGCTCGGCCGGTTCGGACAGGTCACCCTGTCGGGCAGTGGTCGTCTCCAGCAGCCGACCAATGTCGTCGCCCCCGGCGATGAGGCGCTGGCGATGCAGGCCGCGAACAATCTCAACAAGATCCTGCTCGACGACTCGACCCAGGCGCAGAACCCTGACCCGATCGTCTGGGCCCGCGGCGGCCAGCCGCTCTCGGCCGCCAACACCCTGCGTGGTGGGGACACCGTCACCGGAGCGATTGGTGTCATGACGTGGACGTGGGGTGGCAACTCGGCCAGCCCGAATGCGTGGCGGCTCCGCCCGATCGGTGCGCTCGGTGGGCAGGCGACCTTCGAGCCAGCCAACCCGCGACCCACCGCAGTCCCTGACGTGGGCGGCACGACCACCGTCGCGGGGATGAACCTGCTCAACTACTTCAACACCTTCGGTGCGGTCTGCACGGGTGGTGTCGGTGGCGCTCCCATGGATTGCCGTGGTGCGGACAACCAAGCCGAGTTCGAGCGTCAGTACGCCAAGACGGTTGCCGCCATCCTCGCGATCGACACCGATGTCGTCGGTATCAACGAGATGGAGAACGACGGCTACGGCGCGAGCAGCGCGATCGCCCATCTCGTCGACCAACTCAACGCCAGAACGGCACCGGGCACGTGGGCCTTCATCGATGTCGATGCCCGCACGGGCCAGACCGATGCGATGGGCGCGGACGCCATCAAGGTCGGCCAGCTCTATCAACCGGCAAGGGTGACACCAGTCGGCGCGACGGCTGTCCTGAACAGCACCGACTTCGTCAACGGTGGGGACTCATCCCCCCGCAACCGGCCCTCTCTGGCGCAGGCCTACAGGACCTCCACTGGTGCCACGTTCATTGCCGACATCAACCACCTGAAGTCGAAGGGGTCGGAGTGCGAGACGCCGGATCTCGAGGACGGACAAGGGAACTGCTCGATCGTGCGCACCCGGTCGGCCGAGTTGCTCGCCCAATGGCTCGCCTCCGATCCGACAGGGACCGGCGACCCGGACGTCCTGCTCATCGGTGACTACAACTCATACGCCAAGGAGAAGCCGATTCAGGCGCTCGAGGCTGCGGGCTACACCAACCTCATCACCTCGTTCGAGGGCCCGGACTCCTACAGCTATGTCTTCGACGGGCAGTGGGGCAACCTCGACCACGCCCTTGGTTCGGCCTCGCTCACGCGTCAGGTGACCGGTGTCCACGAGTTCCACATCAACTCCGACGAGCCGGCGATCCTCGACTACAACACCAACTTCAAGTCGCCGGGGCAGGTTGCTTCCCTCTATGCGCCCGACATGTTCAGGGTCTCCGACCACGATCCCGTCGTCATCGGGCTGGCTCTCGATGCACCCCCACCGACCGTCTCCGCCAGTGGTCCGTATGCCGTGGACGAGGGTGGGTCGGTCACCCTCACCGCGACCGGTGAGGCCGGCGACGGCGGTGCGCCCCCGGCATACGCCTGGGATCTCGACGGTGACGGGACCTTCGAGACCGACGGTGCCACGGTGACCTTCTCGGCGGCGGGCCTTGACGGCCCGACGACGCGGACGGTGACGGTGCGCGCGACCAACGGCTCCGGCGTCACCGCGACGGCCACGGCCGAGGTGAGCATCGCCAATGTCGCCCCGACTGCGTCGGCAGCCTTCGGCACGGGCGTCGTGGATTGTCGGCGCGATGCGGGGATCACAGTGACCTTCTCCGATCCGGGCGCCCCGGACACGCACACCGTCGTCATCGCCTGGGGCGATGGGACGAGCGAGACGGTCACGTCGGCCACGAGCCCGCTGACCCGCACGCATGCGTATGCCGCGAGCGGGCCGCACACGGCGTCCGTGACGGTCACGGACGACGACGGGGCATCGGTGTCGACCTCGGCCACGGCGGCCACGGCATACCAGATCAGTGGGTTCGCTCCGCCGCTCGGGATCCTCCCGGTGACCCCGGTGTCCCGCTTCACCACGGTGCCGGTGAAGACTCAGATCCTTGACTGTGACGGGCGCCCCGCGACCGGGATCAACCCGACCGTGACGGTGACGAGCAGCAACGGTGTGGTGTGGGCGCAGGGTCCGTTGTCGGTCCAGAACAAGAACTGGCGGATGTTCAAGTTCACGCCGACCTGGTGGCCGTGGGGGACCTACACCGTCAGGATCACGGTCCCCGAGACCGGTCAGTCGATCTCGACCCAGATCTTCGTGGTCTGATCGTCGTGGCTGGCCCCTCGCGTGAGACGCGCCGAGTCGACCGGTCTAGCGCACCTGCAGGTCCACGAAGACGGGCAGGTGATCTGACAGCAGGGACTGGACCGTGCGCGGGTTGCTCGGCACGAGCGAGGGCGTCACGAGGATGTGGTCGATCTGCTTGTCGAGATCATCACTGCTCGAGGTGAGAAGGGGGCGGGCCTCGTTGAGTGCATCCACCAGATTGCTCTGGCCGTCGGTCTCGCGCACGAGCGCATCGAACTCACGCCCACCGGGTTGGAGGTTGAAGTCGCCACCGAGCACCAGACCGCGCAGGTGGCCGTAGGCGTTGGCCCGTTGTTCCTCCGCCACGAAGGCGCGGATGTCGCGAGCCTGCCGCAAGCTCGGCTCGTCCCCGGATGAGTCCGGCTGGATGTGGGTGGACACGATCCGGATCGGCCCCAGAGATGTGGACGTGGTGGCCGCGAGGACCTGGGCGCCGGTCAATGAGTCGTAGGCGGGGAGGCGCACCGATCGGACATTGGTGAGGGGAGTCCGGCTCAGGATGGCGTCACCCCAGACCTGATCGCCAGCGGGACCAAAGGTCAATTGCATGTTGAGCAATCTGGCCAGGATTCGCAACTGGTCCTGCCCGCCGTTGAGCAACCAGCCGCGGTCGATCTCGCTCAACATGATGATCTCGGCGTTCTGCTCCTGCAGAAGCTCGGCGACCGCCCGTGGGCGGAAGGTGCCGTCGATGCCGTAGCCCATGCGGAGGTTCCACGCTGCGACGGTGACGGTGCGCTCGCTGCGGTCCTCCGGTGCGGCCAGCGGCATGATGCTGAGTGCGGGGCCGGCCCAGGCCAGGACCGCTGCACCGACGAGGAGGCCACCGACGACGCGCGGTCGCCAGAGCCACGCCGCGGCCTCGTGTGTGCCGGTGGCAGCCACACTGACGAGGGCAGCCAGGGTGATGGCGACGGCCACGAGGACGGGCACCCAGTCCGCGCGGTAGCCCAGGTCGTAGCCCGCGTAGAAGGCGAAGAGCAGGGCCGTGAAGACCGGCGCGCCGGCGGCCAAGGCGAGCGCCGCGCGGCGAGGGCGTGGAGGCGTGCTTGCGACCGGCCCCGCGACCGAGGTGCCCGCCAGGACGACGGCGAGTGACGGCATACCCACGGCGAAGCCGAGCAGGCTCCACCACGGAAGTGCATTGTCCACACCGTTGCTGGTGACCTCGGCCATCATCGTGACACCAGTGCTGGCGACGAGGAGTGCGCCACCCGCCACCCGCCAGGGCCGCGCCAGAGGGCGGAAGGCGAGGAGGGCAGCAAGGGTCACCGCGACCGCGACGACGACCGCTCCGCTGGGGTGTGCCACCAGCGCGCGGGCTGGGTTCGCCAGCGCTTGGGTCGCCAGCAACACCACGAGCAGGGTGACGAACGCCGACCGAGGCGTGGGTGACTGCACGGCTTCGTCGCGGGGTCGGCGCAGGGTGTCGAAGGTGAACGCCACGAGAAGTATCGATACGAGTGCCCCCTTCAGGTCCACTCGCCACACGGCCCCCCATGTGCCGAGAATCGCGTGGGTGAGAGTGGCCATGGCCAAGCCGGTCAGCACTCCGGGCACCAACCCGGGGCCGTTGCGGGCGGCGATGACGGCCAGGCCCAGCACGGCTGCGATGACGCCCATCGAGGTCACGGCGAGGAGTGGGCGCCCGCTCAGGACCGGTGTGGCGAGTCGGGCGATGAGGGCGACGGCGATGATCGCGATGGTGGGGTTGTGGGTGGCCAACAGGCGTCGACCCGCGAGGAGGAGGATCACCAGAGGAGTGGTGGTCACCCCGAGGGCGAAGAGGCCGATGAGTTCGGGAGGGGTCTCGGCGGCACGGCCGAAGACCGTGATGAGGAGCGGAGTCCACCCCCGGAGGAGGTCCACGAGGAGCCAGATGATCGCCGCGACCGCCATCACTGGTCTCAGCATCCCCCTCGGCATGGCCCGGAGTCTGCCAGCGATGCTCTCCGGATTGGGCTTTGGCTTCGGGGCTTCCAAGGTTCACCCGAACGGGTGAGTCCGTGCGGGTGTGGGACTACCGTGGCAGGCATGCACCGACTGCCCGTGATGGGTCCGGCTCCTGAGTGGGACGTGAGCGAATGGCTGGGTCCAGAGCCACCGTCCCTGACGGTCGCCGGGCTGCGAGGCCGGGTCGTCGTGATCGAGGCCTTCCAGATGCTCTGTCCCGGATGCGTCAGCCACGGCCTGCCCTTGGCGCGCAAGGTGCACTCGGTCCTGGGGGACGAGGTCGTCGTGCTCGGCCTGCACACGGTCTTCGAGCACCACGAGGCGATGACGCCGGTGTCACTCAAGGCCTTCTTGCACGAATATCGGATCACGTTTCCGGTGGGGGTGGATCGGGCGCAGGGGCGCGGGACGCCGGTCACCATGCAGCGTTATGGGCTGCAGGGGACGCCCTCGATGATCATCATCGACAAGTCCGGGCAGCTGCGGACCGTGGCCTTCGGGCAGGTCGACGAGGTCTCGCTCGGTGTGCAGTTGGGTTTGTTGCTGGCCGAGCCCGATCACGATCCCGAGCCCGAGCCCGAGCCCGGCGAGGCCGCTGAGGTCCCGCCGGACAGGTAGTGCCCTCGCCTCCTCGCCTGTGCCCAAGGCGACAGAGTTGCTGCTGGACCAGCCCGACGTGGCCGGACGAGGATGGAGGCCATGGGCCGCCTTCGTCTCGTCGCTGTCGTAGTTGCCGCTGGGGCGATGGTGCTCAGCGCCTGTGGGCAGCCCAGCGCTCCGACCAAGGGCGCTGGCACTGAGACGAGTTCGTCGTCGGAGTCCGGCGCGACCTCCGCTGCTCCAGTGACGGCGGATCCTGCGGAACTGAAGGCGATGAACGACGCCCACGCCGCCTTCTCCAAGGAGCCGGGCCTGGGCGGGGAGGTCGTGGGACTGAAGTACGGGGTGACCAAGAGCATCGCCTGGGGCAGTGACCTGAATGCCGATGCCTACGTGTGGGAGAACGGCACGCTCTCGCGGGCCAAGGAGCGTCTGTATGGACTGGTCCACAACAAGACCTTCCCCCTGATGATCTATCGGCCCGAGGACATGCTGGCCAAATTGGCCAAGAATGGTGTCTGCACACGGGTCGAGGACATGAGCACCCACGTCTACTACAGCGGGTATCGGCTGATCGACGCCAACTGCAATGACGCCAAGGGCAAGCGCCTGGTCCAGGTCAGCCAGACCGGGGAGGAGTTGCCTCCCGTGGACGCCGCCACCGCGGAAGGTATGCAGCAACTCTGGGCCGACATGCTGACCTACGGACCCACGACCTTCCAGATCCAGCAGTACGAGTACAAGTTCATCAACGCGCCGGGGAGTCGCCCGGGCGTCTTCATCACGGCGGGTGGCCTGCGCACCTGGCGCTACGCCAAGCCGACCGACGGCTACATCTTCAGCGAGATCATCATGGGGGAGAACCTCACCGGCAAGCCGTGGATCCCCTTCGGTCGCTACAACGGCAAGATCTTCTGGAGTGCGTATGAGGCGACCAAGGCGCAATGTGGGAGCGTCGAGAAACTCGCCGTGTCCTTCGAGAACACCACCGTTCCCTTCGAGACGGTCATCGTCGGCACCGCTGGCGACTGCACCCTGAAGGTCGAGTCCACCCGATCCACCGGCTGAGCCTGCACAGCCGCAAGACCGTATGCCGTGCTTGTCCTTGTCCCGGGGGAGGGGCCTCAGTAAGCATCGCAGGATGAGATAGACATCAAGTAGATATGAAATCTACCCTTGGTTGAATGAGGACGATCACTGTGGCAGAACTCCGACAGAACCCCACTGCCGCCCTGGCTGACGTCGAGGCGGGCGAGACCTACGTCGTCACGCGGCACCGTCAGGCCATCGCCAAGCTCGTCCCGCTCGACGCTGAACCCGTCACCCTGATTCCCGCGCGCAAGAAGGGCGGCACTCGACTCGTGGGGCGCAAAGGCCTTGGGAACTACACCAGCGAGGATGTTGACCGGATCTTGGCCGAGATGGCCGAGGACCGATGACGCCGTTCTATCTCGACACCTCGGTCGCCGTCCATGCCGTGTTGTTCGAAGGGCGGGCCGCACGGTGGCTCGACGACATCACGTCTTCGTCTGAGCACGTCGTCGTGTCGTCGCGACTCCTCCAGACAGAGCTGACCCGCGTCCTGCGGCGAGAGGGACGCCCGGTCATGGAGCGCGAACCTCTGCTCGGGCATCTGTCATTCATCCCCCTGACTGATGCCGTCCTCACGGCTGCGGAAGCGATCACGGAGCATGTCAAGACGCTGGACGCCATTCACTTGGCGAGTGCTGTCAGTCTGGGCAGTTCGGTCGTCGTCGTGAGTCACGACACCAACATGTTGCGGCTGGCCGAGGCTCTCGGGCTGCAAACCTTGGACCCCGTGGACTGACGTCCCAGTGCTGAGATTGGCCGGTGGCGCAGGCATACCTGCACCACCGACCAATTTCAGTGCTGTTGGACGGAGATGTGTGCTCAGATGTCGAAGTACATCTCGAACTCGTGGGGGTGGGGGCGGAAGCGGATCGGGTCGATCTCGTTCTTGCGCTTGTACTCGATCCACGTGTCGATGACGTCCTGGGTGAAGACATCACCTTCGAGCAGGAAGTCCATGTCCGCCTCGAGCGCGAGCAACACCTCGGGCAGTGAGCCCGGGACCTGCTCGATCGCCGCGTGCTCCTCGGGCGGCAGCTCGTAGAGGTCCTTGTCGATCGGCTCCGGCGGCTCGATGCGGTTCTTGATGCCGTCGAGGCCGGCCATGAGTTGGGCGGCGAACGCGAGGTAGGGGTTGCACGACGGGTCCGGGATGCGGAACTCGACGCGCTTGGCCTTCGGTGAGGTGCCCGCGATCGGGATGCGGATGCACGCGGAACGGTTGCGCGCCGAGTAGACCAGGTTGACCGGCGCCTCGTAGCCCGGGACCAGGCGGTGATAGGAGTTCACCGTCGGGTTGGTGAAGGCGAGCAGCGCCGGGGCGTGCTTGAGCAGGCCACCGATGTACCAGCGGGCCAGGTCCGAGAGGCCGCCGTAGCCGCGCTCGTCGTAGAAGAGCGGCTCGCCGTCCTTCCAGAGCGACTGGTGCGTGTGCATGCCCGAGCCGTTGTCGCCGAAGATCGGCTTCGGCATGAAGGTGGCCGTCTGGCCGTGGCGCCACGCTTCGTTCTTGATGACGTACTTGAACTTCATCATGTCGTCGCCGCTGTGCAGCAACGTGTTGAAGCGGTAGTTGATCTCCTGCTGGCCACCGGAGGCGACCTCGTGGTGGGAGCGCTCGACGACCAGGCCGACCTCCTTGAGGGTCAGGCACATCTTGTCGCGCAGGTCGGCGAAGTGGTCGACGGGGGAGACCGGGAAGTAGCCACCCTTCATGCGCGGCTTGTAGCCCAGGTTGCCACCCTCCTCGACGCGACCGGTGTTCCACACCGCAGCCTTGGAGTCGAGGTAGTAGAAGGACTCGTTCGCCGAGGTCTTGAAGCGCACGTCGTCGAAGACGAAGAACTCCGCCTCGGCGCCGAAGAAGGCGGTGTCGGCGATACCGGTCGACTTCAGGTAGGCCTCCGCCTTCGCGGCGATGTTGCGCGGGTCGCGGCTGTAGGGCTCGTCGGTGAACGGGTCGACGATCGAGAAGTTCATGATGAGCGTCTTCTCGGCACGGAACGGGTCGAGGTAGGCCGTCGCCACGTCCGGCAGCAACTTCATGTCGGACTCGTGGATCGCCTGGAAGCCGCGAATCGAGGAGCCATCGAAGGCCTGACCGACCGTGAAGAAGTCCTCGTCGAGGCTCTCGGCGGGCACGTTGAAGTGCTGCATGACGCCGGGGAGGTCGCAGAAACGGATGTCGACGAACTTGACGTCCTCGTCCTTGATGTAGGCGAGGACTTCGTCAGCAGAACTGAACACGGGTGGTGCCTCCTGATGCAGGTTGTTGCAGGTGTCGTGCAGATGATCGGGCCGTGCGCCGGCCCGGTGCGTTGTGACCAAGGTACGTGGGTGCGATTTCCCGGCCATGACTCCCGTGTTTCGCGCGTGTTACGTCTGCCGGGTCTCGCATCGCGAGACGAGGTGCCCGTTCCATGGAAGGTGGCGGCACGGCATACCCTGTCTTCGTGGCGAGCGACAGCAAGGGTGCGGCGGGGCCGACAAGCGGAGCGTATGCCGGGGAGCTGCTCGGTCTCCCGGCCGCCGGGCCCGGGTCGCTGGCTCCCTTGGGGCGCCGTTTCGGGGGAGTGATCATCGACTGGGTCGTGGCACAAGGCGTCGTCTTCCTGTTCGCGCGCAACGCTTTTGGCGCGAGTGGCGCGCGGTCGTTCGTGCCGCTTGGCGTCTTCGCTCTGCTCACCGTCTTGTCTCTGGTCTTCGTCGCCGCGACCTTCGGGCACTACGTCTTCGGGTTGCAACTGCGGCAGGTGCGACCGGGCAATTACCCAGTGCAGGTGCTCGTCCGCACCGCGCTCCTGTGCCTCTTCCTGCCCGCGATCCTCACGGCCAAGGACGGCCGCGGCTATCACGACGTCATCGCCGGGACGGTCCTCGTCCGCCGCTGAGTCCCATGATTCCCGCCTGAAGTCGGCGCAGGCTCACTTGCCCCGCAGGGCTCCGCGGTTCATCCGGGCCCGGGTCGGGTCCACGCCAGCGGGCACGGCCGAGCGGATCCCGGGCAGCGACCGGAGGCGCTTGTTGACGACCGAGACCTCCTGCTTGGTGAGGACCGGGCGCATCCGGGTGAGCTTCGAGGAGAGTTTGCGGATCGGGACTTCGCCCTCGCCCTCGCCGAGGGTCCAGAGGTGGATCGGCACGCCCGGGGCGACGCGAGCGGCCTTCTTCTCCTCGGCCTTGAGGAGCTTGGTGACGCGCGCAGCCGGCCCTTCGCCGATGAGCACGATGCCGGGGCGGCCCAGCGCGCGGAAGACCATGGCGGCCCCCGTCATGTCACTGATCTTGGTGCCGCGGACCGCGTCGACGGCGACGGGCTCTTGCGAGGTGTACCAACCGCGCTTGCCCATGCCCATGAGAGCGGCACCCGAGGCTCCGGGCTGACCGTCGAGGGCGGTGTACATCGCCTTGTTGCCCCGGCGGTTCATCACGAAGACGGCGGCGAGGGCGGCGGACGGGATCGCGACGAGGATGAAGTACCAGCGCCAGAAGCCGCCGAGCGCGAATCCGATCGCGGCGATGACCACGAAGGTCAGCAGCGCCGCACCGAGCATCCACCAGCCGATCTTGGGGTCCAGGCCACGGATTGCCTGATAGCTCTGGCGGATCTGGGCGATCCGACCGGGCTCCTTGTCGGCGCCCTTCTTGTCGACGGCCTTCTTGTCGCCCGTCTTCTTGTCGTCGGCCACGCTCGGTGTGCTCCTGCGTCTGGGGGTGATGTCTGCGAAGTCCGGCCACGGCGCTGCGGCCGGGCCCCTGGGGACCTAGTCTACGGCGGCGCGAGCGCGCGCCACGAGCGACGCGGCCTCCTGGCGGGCCGGCTCGCCGGCTCCGTCACCCAGGTGTGCGAGGTGTGCGGGCAGGTCCCGGCCCCACTTGGCCATCGCCGCGGCCCACAGTCGGCCGGCGCGATAGGAGCTGCGGACCAACGGCCCGGCCATGACGCCCTTGAAACCGAGGTCGGTCGCCACGTCACTCCAGTGCACGAACTCCTCGGGCTTGACCCACCGGTCGATCGGGTGGTGCAACTTCGAGGGCCGGAGGTATTGGGTGATGGTGAGGATGTCGGTGCCCGCCTCGTGGAGGTCCTCGATCGCCTGGTGGATCTCGAGCTCCTCCTCGCCCATGCCCAGGATGAGGTTGGACTTGGTGACCAGACCCGCGTCGCGCGCCATGGTGAGCACCCGCAGCGACTTCTCGTAGGTGAAGGCGGGACGGATCCGCTTGAAGATGCGGGGGACCGTCTCGAGGTTGTGAGCGAAGACCTCGGGTCGGGCGTCGAAGACCTGGCCCACGAGCGCGGGCTCGGCGCCGAAGTCAGGGGGGAGGATCTCGACCCCGGTGTTGGGGTTGAGGGCGTGGATCTGTCGGATCGTCTCGGCGTAGAGCGAGGCGGCGCCATCGGGCTGGTCGTCCCGAGCCACACCCGTCACGGTGGCATAGCGCAGGCCCATCGTCCGGACCGACTCGGCGACCCGTCGCGGCTCGTCGAGGTCCAGCTCGCGGGGCTTGCCGGTCGCGATGTCGCAGAAGTCGCAGCGCCGGGTGCAGATGTCCCCACCGATGAGGAAGGTCGCCTCGCGGTCCTCCCAGCACTCGAAGATGTTGGGACAGCCAGCCTCTTGGCAGACCGTGTGCAGACTCTCGGACTTCACCATCGAGTGGATCGCGGTGTACTCAGGCCCCATCTTGGCCGTCGTGCGGATCCACTCGGGCTTGCGCTCGATGGGGGTCTCCGCGTTGCGGGCCTCCACGCGGAGCAGTTTGCGTCCCTCAGGTGCGATCGTCACGATCACCAAGCCTACGCGGCGTCCTGTCGGGGCCCATGCGGCCACCGTCGGAGCCCACGGTCACGCAACGGGCGGGACAGGTGCCCCGAGCTGCATGACGGTGACTCCGACTGGTCAGCCGAGCACGTCGGTGAGGTGCTTCTCGGCGTGGGGGAGGACGTCCTGAACGGTGATCGTCTGCCCAGCCTCGCGGGTCAAGGACGACACCCCGGCGTCCTCGATGCCGCAAGCCACGATGTTGTTGGCCCAGGACAGGTCGGCATCGCAATTGAGGGCAAAACCGTGCATCGTCACTCGACGGCTGACCCGCACGCCGATGGCCCCGAGCTTGCGATCAGGGCCGCGCTCATCGGCCAGGGCCCAGACCCCTGAGCGACCCTCGACGCGGTCCACCTCGACACCGAAGTCCGCGCAGACCCGGATCATGACCTCCTCGAGGCGTCGGACATGGGCGACGACGTCGATGGGGACGGCTTGCAGGAAGACGATCGGATAGCCCACGAGTTGGCCCGGACCGTGCCAGGTGATGAGGCCGCCTCGGTCCACGTCGATCACCGGGGTGCCGTCGAAGGGGCGCTGGTGGTCCTCGGTGCGCTTGCCGGCGGTGTAGACGGCCGAGTGCTCGAGCAGGAGCGTGGTGTCGGGGAGGTCCCCGGCCACGACGGCGGCATGCACTTCACGTTGATGTGCCCAACCCGCCTCGTAGTCCACGAAGTCCGGCGCGAAGCCGAGGTGCTCGAATCGCATGCCCCAACGCTAGTCCCGTGTCGGACCGGGACCGCGCGCACCGGTCGATGCCGTGCCCGCTCTTGTTCGGTGGCGCGCCCGTCGGCGTGAACGCGAATGTCTAGGGTTGTGCCCATGACTCGTGTTGCCCTCGTCGGCTACGGCATGGCTGGCCGCCAGATCCACACACCCCCGCTGCGTGAGGCCGGCCTCACCGTGACCCATGTCGTCACCCGAAACGCAGAGCGAGCGGCGCACGCAGCAGAGGACCACCCCGGCGTGGTCGTCGTGTCGAGCATCGAAGAGCTCGTGACCCTGCGTGACGACCTCGATCTCGCCGTCGTGGCCTCACCCAGCGGTGACCACCTCGCCAACGCCCGTGTGCTCATCGATGCCGGAATCCCGCTGGTCATCGACAAGCCCATGGCCGTCAACGCCGACGATGCCCTCGAGATCGTCGACCTGGCCGAGCACGAGCAGGTGCCGCTCACGGTCTTCCAGAACAGGCGCTACGACCCGGAACACTCGACCCTCGCCCGAGTCGTGCAGGAAGGCCTGGTCGGCGAAGCCTTCCGCTTCGAGCACCGCTGGGAGCGTTGGCGTCCAGTGCCCAAGGACCGCTGGCGCGAGAACCTCGCCAGTGAGGATGGCGGCGGGATTCTCCTGGACCTGCAGAGCCATCTCGTCGATGCCGCTGTCCAGCTCTTCGGCCCGATCGACACCGTGTCAGCGGTGATCAACACCCTGACCACGACGGCCGACGATGACACCTTCCTGCTCTGTCGACACGAGTCCGGCGTCACCTCCCACCTGTCCGCCACGTCCTTGGCTGGTGCCCCCGGTCCGCGGGTGCGACTGCTCGGCCGCGACGCGGCATACGTGCTCGCCGCCCTGTCGGACGAGCCGGTGACCTTCGCCGACCTCGCTGATGCGGACGGCCACTGCGGCTGGCTGTGGCGGGGAGACCAGCGCGAGCCGGTCACGCGTGCCGAGAGCAGCCAGGCCGACTTCTACCGTGCGGTGGCTGCCGCCTTGACTGCGGCCGACCCCCAGAGCGCCATGCCCGTGGACCCGCGCGATGCAGTGCACGTCCTGGCCGTCCTCGACGCGGCCCGCACCAGCGCATCCGACCATCGAGAGGTCGAGGTCATCACGCCCGGACAACGCCCCGACTGACGCGCGGCCCGGGCGCGGATCCCTCGTGGTCCTGGTCCTGCGGGCGCCGGGCCCGGTCAGGGTCTCAGCGGCCGGAAGGGGGCTCAGGCAGCCGGCGAGGTGCGATTACATCCTCGTGCGCTCCGTCAAGGCCACGACTCACGACGTAGGCCTGCGCGCCGTCGACCTCGCTCACGGCCTCGATGAGTTGTGTGCCTCGATAGACCAGTCTGACACCGTCGTCGGTGCAGTGGGTCGTCGGCAACGTGCCACCAGTGACCAACTCATGGACCTTCGGACGACGTCCCGCCTCGGAGTCGTAGTGCACGCCGTTGCCGTACGGCAGCAGCGCGAGCCCGTTGGTGACCACCCGCAGATCCGGGCCGAAGGAGTCGGTGGTGCCCCCGGCATACCAACAAATGGACCCGGCCGAGACGCCCGAGAGCACGACGCCGGCCTCCCAGGCGGCCCGTATGTTCGGGCGCAGGCCATGCACGTCCCAGACGGCCAGAAGGTTCGCCACGGATCCGCCGTTGACCCAGATGACGTCCTGAGCGAGGAGGTGCTCTGCGATGTCCGGGACGTTGGGCATGGGGAAGAGATCGAGGGTGCTCACCTCGAAGCCCGCCACCCGTCCGGCCTCGCGGACCCAGTTGCTGAAGAACTGCTGGTCCCCGCTGGCCGTCCCGACCACACAAATCCGAGGGGAATGGCCGGTGACGCCTGCCAGATCGACGGCGTGGTGGACGAGGGCGTTGAACTCCAAGCGAATCCGGGTGCCGTAGCGATAGCCGCCGGAGGTCGCGAGGATGGTCGGAGCGTCAGCGGTCATGCGTTGAGCATTGCAGACGACCGGAGCGGCGGATCGGCAATTGCCCTGTGGACAACCGGCACGGGACTCGGTTGTCGAGCATCGTGGATGCATGGACGACGTCGACTTCACAGGTGCAGCGAACCCGCCCCTGGTGCCCGGATATCGCATGGGCGAGCCGCTGGGGCAGGGCAGCGGCGGCCGGGTCTGGTCTGCCGTCCGCGAGGTGGACCGGTCGCCCGTGGCGGTCAAGATCGTCTCCGGTGATCCGGTCGCTCTTGCCCGGGAGGTCGATGCGGCGCGAAGCCTCAAGATCCCGCATGTCGTGCCCGTTCAAGGGCTGGTCGCGCTCGACGATGGCCGCTTCGCCGTCGTCATGGACGTCATGGGAGGTGGATCGGTCCGGGAGGTCGTGGCGACGCGTGGTCACTTGAGCGCTGGTGAGGCGATCACCGTGCTCGTCCCCATCGCGGCGGCGCTCGGGGCCCTCCACGCACACGGTGTCGTCCATGGCGACGTCAGCCCGGACAACGTCCTCCTCGACCTGCGCGGACGCCCGGCGCTGGCCGATCTCGGCGCGTCGCACGCCCTCGGACAGGTGGACGGTGATGTGTGGGGCAGCGATGGCTTCGTCGCACCGGAAGTCCTCCTCGGCTCGGTGCCGCGGGCCGCCTCCGATGTGTATGCCGTGGCGTGCCTTGGCCTCTATCTCGTCACCGGGACGGTCCCGGAGGTCGCACCCCTGCGCGCGCCGCTCGATGAGTGGATCGTCACGAACGGCCGTCCGGACCTCACGGGCCATCCATTGCTCGCGGTCCTTCGTGACGCGCTGGCACCCGAAGCGGCGGCACGTCCGGACGCGATCAGGTTGGCCAATCTGGCCTATGCCGCGGCGGAGGCCGAACCCCTCGTCCTGGTGCGCGACGGGGACACGGTGGCCGGACTCACCCGCCGACTGAGGGGGGCCCTGCCGGATCAAGGGGTCCAGAGCCCACCTGCGGGGACGAGGATGCGTAGGGGCACGGCCGGGGATGGCGAGGTTGCTCGGTTCGCGACCACCCGAAGCGAACTCAGGGCCATGCGCGAGCGGTCGCTGGCGGCGGCTCCTCGAGCAGGTCGTCCACTGAAACTCTCGGCGCGGGTGTTGGCCGTGGGTAGCCTTGCGGCCCTCGTGCTGCTCGGTGGCGTGGCTGCCGCGCAGGTCCAATGGAGCGGTGCGGCAGGGCAGAGCGTGTCCACCGGGACATCGCCGAGCCCGTCGTTGGCCGCACCGACGGCTGCACCCTCGGATGAGGGGGGTGCCAACCCTCATCTGGTGTCCGATGGGGCGGCTGCGAGTGCCGCCGACCTCATGGCGCGGGTGCCCACGGCCGAGCAGGTTCCGCGGATCCTCCAGCGGCTGGCTGACGCACGGACGGCGCTGTGGACCGCGCCGAGGGCTGAGGAGGGTGCGCGAGCGGCGGCGTTGGATGCAGTCAGTGCCGACGGCAGCCCGGCCAGAGCGGCCGACGCTGCAGACCTCGACGAGCTCCTCGTCGAGGGCGCACACCTCGAGGGATTGCGGATCAACGTGCTGACCGCCATGGCACGCACCGGCGACACCCAGGACCGGCTCATCGTGCGATCCAGGACCCTCGTGTCCGAGCATGAGGTCGTCCGAGCGACCGGTCGCGAGCGGCGCGCCGCGGGAGCCGTCGAGGAACTGGATCTCGTCATCGCCTGGACCGAGGGTGGTTGGCGCGTTTGGGAGGTCCGCGGGCCCTGAGACGCCGTTGGGCGGGGCACCGAATCGGTGCCCCGCCCAACGTGTGTGGAGATGGCGACAGCTCAGAGCGAGCTCTCGAACTCGCCCTCCTCGAGCCGGTTCTTCATCGCGGTGAGGAAGCGAGCGGCGTCCGCCCCGTCGACGATCCGGTGGTCGTAGGAGAGCGCCAGATAGACCATCGAGCGCACGGCGATCGTCTCGCCACCGTCGGCGTCCTTGACGACGACGGGACGCTTCACGACCGCGCCGGTCCCGAGGATCGCGACCTGTGGCTGGTTGATGATCGGGGTGTCGAAGAGCGCCCCACGAGAACCCGTATTGGTGATCGTGAAGGTCCCACCGGACAGGTCGTCCGGCGTGATCTTGTTGTTGCGAGTGCGATCGGCAACATCGGCGATGGCTCGGGCGAGGCCGGCGATGTTGAGATCCCCGGCGTTCTTGACCACGGGCACGAGCAGCCCCTTGGGTGTGTCGACCGCGAAGCCGACGTGCTCGGCACCGTGATAGGTGACATCGTCACCCTCGATGCTCGCGTTGACCGTGGGGTGGGTCTTGAGTGCCTCGACCGCAGCCAGCCCGAAGAAGGGCAGGAAGCTGAGCTTGGTGCCCTCGCGCTTTTCGAAATCGGACTTGTGACGGTCGCGCAGGCGCGCGATCTTCGTGACGTCGACCTCGACCACGGTCGTGAGCTGGGCCGAGACCTGCAGCGATTCGACCATTCGCTTGGCGATCACCTTGCGGAGGCGGCTCATGGTCTGCGTGGTTCCGCGCAGGCCGGCGCCAGCGTCTGGCGTTGACGCCGGTGCGGCGGCGGCAGGCGCAGTGGCTGAAGCGGGGCTGGCAGCCGGGGCCTGGGGAGCGGCCGCGGGCTCAGGAGCCTTGGCCGCCTCGGCAGCGGCCATGACGTCCTGCTTGCGGATGCGACCACCGATGCCGGTGCCCTTGAGGCTCGACAGGTCGATGCCGTGGTCAGCCGCAAGCTTGCGGACGAGGGGCGTCACATAGGCCGACGCGTCAGCATCCGACTCGGAGCTCGAGCTGTCTTGGGGTGCCTGTGCCGGGGCAGGAGCGGTGTCTGCCGTGGGAGCCTCGGCCGGGGCGGCGGGCTCCGGCTTGGTCTCCTCCTGGGCGGGCTCGGGTTCGGGCTCGGGCTCGGGCTCGGGGGCGGGAGCGGGAGCGGCTGCAGGCTCCGGCGTGCTCTGGGTCTCGGCCGGAGGAGCAGGCTCGGCCTCGGCCTCGGATGGCTGCTCGGCCTTGGGGGCGGGGCCTGCCTCGCCGCCGATGATGGCCAGATCGGCACCGACAGCGACTGTGCTGTCCTCGGCGACGAGGATCTTGGTGAGCGTGCCAGCAGCGGGCGAGGGGATCTCGGTGTCGACCTTGTCGGTGGACACCTCCAGGAGCGGTTCGTCCATGGCGACCTCGTCGCCCTCGGCCTTGAGCCAACGGGTGACAGTGCCCTCGGTCACGGACTCGCCGAGCGCCGGCATTGTCACCGTGGTCCCACCCGACACTTCACCGCCGCCCGACGACGGGGCCGGCGCGGAGGCGGCCTGCGGCTGAGCGGGCTCCTGACCGCCCTGGTCACCGGCATCGGCGACCTCGGCCGAGTCCTGGGCGTTGTCGATCGCGTCGCCGTCGCCGGACTGGCCGGAGTTGTCGTCGCCGGAGTTGTCCGCTGCAGGGGCCGCCTGCTCAGCGGACGGTTGGGCCTGCTCAGGCTCGGCTGCGGCGGGAGCGTCCCCACCGTCGGACCCGCTGCCCGAGCCGTCCCCGATGACGACGAGGTCGGCGCCGACGTTTGCGGTCTCGTCCTCTTGGACGAGGATCTCCTCGATGACCCCGGCCACGGGAGAGGGGATCTCCGTGTCGACCTTGTCGGTCGACACCTCGAGCAAGGGCTCGTCCACCTCGACGCGGTCACCGACACCCTTGAGCCATCGGGTCACGGTGCCTTCGGTGACGGACTCTCCCAGAGCGGGCATGGTCACGCGTTCGGACATGAGGTGGGTTCTCCTTTTCGAGGTGGTGACATGGACCACTCTAGTTGGCGGTCGGGCGCGTCAGGCGTGGGCGTGCAGTGGCTTCCCGGCGAGGGCCAGATGGGCTTCGCCGAGGGCTTCGTTCTGGGTCGGGTGGGCGTGGATGAGGGAGGCGACATCCTCGGGGTGGGCCTCCCAGTTGACGATGAGCTGAGCCTCGCCGATCTGCTCGCCGACGCGCGCGCCGATCATGTGGACGCCGACGATGGGACCGTCCTTGGCGCGGACCAACTTCACGAAACCCTGGGTCTGGAGGATCTGGGACTTGCCGTTGCCTCCGAGGTTGTATTCGTAGGTCTCCACGTCACCATGGGCGTCCTTCGCCTGCTCCTCGGTGAGGCCGACCGAGGCCAACTCGGGCTCGCAATACGTGACCCGCGGGATCCCGCTCTCGACGAGCGGAGTGGGCTCGAGCCCAGCGATCTCCTCGGCGACGAAGATGCCCTGTGCGAAGCCGCGATGCGCCAGCTGGAGGCCGGGCACGATGTCTCCCACGGCATACACGTCGGAAAGGCTTGTGCGGCAACGCTCGTCGGCCACGACATACCCACGATCGAGGGTGACACCGGCTTCCTCGTAACCCAACCCCTCGGTGACCGGGCCGCGCCCGACGGCGACGAGGAGCAGGTCGGCCTCGATCGGGTCCGCACCCTCGAGGTCGACCTTGACGACGTCACCCTCCTGGGTGGCGCCGGCGAAGCGCACCCCGGTGCGGACGGTGATCTTGCGCTTCTTGAAGGCCCGTTCGAGGGCCGTGCTGAGCGAGGGATCCTCGGCGGCCACCAGACGCGGCAGCGCCTCGACGATCGTGACCTCAGCGCCGAAACTACGGAGCACTGAGGCGAACTCCACGCCGATCACACCGCCACCCAGGACCACGACGCGGGCGGGCACCTGGTCGAGGCCGAGCGCCTGGTCCGAGGTCATGATCCGTCCCTCGATCGCCAGCCCGGGCAGGGACTTGGCGTAGGAGCCGGTCGCGAGCACGACATTCCGGCCGGTCAGGACGCGATCGCCCACCCCGACGCGATGGGCGTCGAGGAGGCGACCCTCGCCCTCGACCATCGTGACCCCGGCATGGGCCACCAGTCCTTGGAGGCCCTTGAACAATCGGCCCACGACGCCTTGTTGGTATTTCACGACGGCACCCATGTCGATCGAGTCCAAGGTCGCGTGGACGCCGATTGCGCTGCCGTGTCGAGCGGTTTCGGCCACCTCCGCGGCGTGGAGGAGGGCCTTGGTGGGGATGCAGCCACGGTGCAGACAGGTGCCGCCGAGCTTGTCCTTCTCGACGAGAGCGACGCTCAGCCCGAGTTGGGTGCACCGCAGGGCGCAGGCATATCCACCACTGCCTCCACCGAGGATGACGACGTCGAACTCATCAGCAGGCATGCCGGGGTGATCTCCTAGGGCGAGGGGGTCAGGCTCGGGTCCGGTCTCTCAGATGCATCTTGTCATTGCTCGACACAATTGGGTGGTCGGGGGCCGCCGGTCATGGCACGGTGGGGTCCGTAAGCCGTCACCCATCCCGCACCAGGAGGAGGCCACCATGGCTGAGGACAAGTCAGACCACACCCCGGCGACCGAGGACGTGAAGGCGAAGTTCCGCGAGGCGCTCGAGAAGAAGCGCGCCCACGGTGGCGCCGACATCAGCGATCACTCCGGCCGTTCCAAGGTCGGCGGGGGACACGGCCCCGAGACCTCGGCCCGGGAACAGATGTTCCGACGCAAGTCCGGCGGCTGACCCGGGGGGTGGCCCCAGAGGTCAGGCGTACTGCTCGATCAGGGCCGCAAGGGTCGACACCGCGTAGCCGGTGCCGCCCTTGGGGTTCATGCCCGAGGCACCCTTTTCGTTGAAGGCCGGACCGGCGATGTCGATGTGCGCCCACGGAGTGGCGTCGTCGACGAAGGTCTGGAGGAACAACCCGGCGGTGAGCATGCCGCCCATCCGGTCGGCCTTGTGCGCCAGATCTGCAGTCTGCGACTCGAGCCCCTTGCGCAGGTCCTCGGGCAGCGGCATCGGCCACGCCGGCTCCCCGGCGGTCTGCGCTGCGGTGATGACCCGGTCGCGGAAGGCGTCGTCATTGGCCATGACGCCGGCGATGTGACTGCCGAGGGCGATCATCTGGGCGCCGGTGAGCGTCGCCACGTCGATGATGGCGTCGGGGTTCTTCTCGGCGGCCAGGCACAGGCCGTCGGCGAGCACCATCCGTCCCTCCGCATCCGTGTCGATGATCTCGACGGTCTTCTTGTTGCGCATCGTCACCACGTCGCTCGGACGCTGCGCGCTGCCGCTCGGCATGTTCTCCGCAAGGCAGAGGTATGCCGTGACCGCCACCGGGAGGTCGAGCTCGGCGGCCGCGATGACGACCGCCGCCACGGCCGCAGCGCCGGCCATGTCGCACTTCATGGTGAGCATCGAGGCGGCGGGCTTGATGCACAGACCGCCCGAGTCGAAGGTGATCCCCTTGCCCACCAAGGCGATGGAGGCCTTGGCCCCTGCTGGCTTCCACGACATCGTCACGATGCGGGGAGGGTTGATCGAGCCCTGGCCGACTCCGATGATTCCGCCGAAACCACCCTTGGCGAGCGCCTTCTCGTCGAGGACCGAGACGGTCACCTTCGCCGCCGACGAGCGGGCCCGGGACTTGGCGGCCTCGGCGAAGGACTGGGGGAAGAGGACATTCGGGGGAGTGTTCACGAGGTCGCGGGCCCAGTCGCGGGCGCGCCCGATGACCTCGGCGCGGGCAACGGCAGCCTTGGTGGCCTTCGTCGCCTTGAGGTCAGACAGGATCGTGATCTTGGGGCCTGAGGCGGATCCAGCACCCGACCCAGTCTTGCCACCTGCGGAGCCGGCCTTGGCAAAGGAGTAGGCCCCGGCATACGCGCCGTCGGCAATGGCGCCCAGTGTGACCGCATCGGCAGTGGGCAAAGCGATGGCGATGCTGGCCCGCTTGGCCAACTGCCGCACCGCATTGGCCGCCGCGTCGCGCAGCGCATCGGCAGCCTCCGTCTTGCCCACTCCCGCGACCGCGACACAGCCAGCTTTCACCCCCGGCACCGCGACGATGCGGGCCACTTCGCCGACGCCACCCTTGGCCTCCAACGCCGCGAGACTGTCCTTCAGGTGGGTCACCGCGGCGGCCGGCAGTCCGTGACCGGAGAGCAACTCGGCGCCGTCATCGGTGCACCTCGCCCCGATGACGAGGGCGTCGACGGCGACGTCAGCGGCGGGGCGACCGGACAGGGTGAGGCTGGGCACGATGGAGGCTCCTTGGTGCAGGGGAGTTCGGGTTGCTCGCCACTCTAACGAGGACGCATCCGAGCGCGCGGCCGAACGGGCTCGCGATAGGTTGCCGTCATGACCTCCTTGCGCACCTCACCACTGCACGACCGCCACGTCGCCCTCGGCGCGAAGATGGCCGACTTCGGGGGCTGGGAGATGCCCATCGAATACCCCGGTGGCGGAGTGGTCGCCGAACACACGGCTGTCCGTGACCGGGTCGGGATCTTCGACGTCTCCCACCTGGGCAAGGCGCGCGTCTCCGGCCCCGGCGCCCTCGACTTCGTCAACTCCTGCCTCACCAACGATCTCCGCAAGGTCGGACCCGGCAAGGCGCAATACACCATGTGCTGCAACGAATCCGGTGGCGTCGTCGACGATCTCATCGCCTATGTCCGCAGTGACGACGACATCTTCCTGATCCCCAACGCCGCCAACACGACCAAGGTCGTCGAGCTCCTCGAGGCGGCCGCGCCCGAAGGCATCGCGGTCGAGAACCTCCACGATGCCTATGGCGTCATCGCCGTTCAGGGCACGAAGTCCGACGAGGTCCTCACTGCGCTGGGCCTGCCCGTCGACCACGAGTACATGTCCTTCGTCGAGGTCGACTGGGATGGGCTTCCCGTCATCGTCTGCCGCACCGGCTACACCGGCGAGCGCGGCTACGAAATCGTCCCCGCGTGGGACGTGGCCGGTTCGGTCTGGGATGCCCTCGCCGCAGAGGTGGAGAAGCAGGGGGGTATGCCGTGTGGCTTGGGTGCGCGCGACACGCTGCGGACCGAGATGGGCTATCCCTTGCACGGCAACGACCTCTCGCTCGACATCACGCCGGTCATGGCCGGCGCTGCCTGGGCCGTGGGCTGGGACAAGGAGACCTTCTGGGGCAAGGAGGCGCTCGGCGCGGAGCGGGCCGCCAAGGAGACCCGCCTGACACGCGGCTTGCTCGTGACCGGCCGAGGGATTCCGCGCTCGCACTGCGAGGTCAAGGACGCCGACGGCAACGTGGTCGGAGAGGTGACCTCGGGGACCTTCTCACCGACGCTCAAGCAGGGCGTGGCTCTGGCCCTGTGCGACCGGTCGGTCAAACTCGGTGACGAGGTCGTCATCGACGTCCGCGGCCGGGGCATCCCGGCGACCGTGACCAAGCCGCCGTTCGTCGAGGTCGGCGTCCGCGAGAGCTGAGGAGAACGACGATGAGTGATGCCTGGACCTGGACCTTCGTCGACGCTGCGGGTGCCGAGGTCACCGGGGAGCCGACGACGGCGACGGAGTTCCCGACGCAGTCCGACGCCGAGAACTGGTTGGGGGAGACCTGGCCTGAGTTGTCCGGAGCCGGAGTCGCTGCCGTCACGCTGTGGCGAGAGGGCGTCGAGGTCTATGGCCCGATGAGCCTGGAGCCGCCGGAGTCATCGAGCGGATCGGGCGGCACGGGCGGCTCCTGGTAGGTCAGGACCGGGTCAGGACTGGATCAGATCGGTCCAGCACGCCTCAGGCCGGGAACTCGCCTCGCGCGTTCTGCGGGCGCGGCATCCGGGTGCGCCGCATCTGGAAGATGCGCAACATCGCATACATCATCCCGCCGGCCGGTGGCGCGCCGAACTTGTCGGTGAGCAACTTCTTCATCTTGCGCCACGCCACGAAGGCGTCGATCAGGGCCAGCGCCAGCAGCCCGTAGACCATGAAGAAGACGACCGTCATCGCCCACGGTGTGCGGATGAACGACAGCGCGAGCACCACGAGCATGACCGGGAGCATGAACTCGCCGATGCTCCAGCGCGCGTCGATGTATTCGCGGATGAAGCGCTTGCCCTCGCCCTTGTCCCGCGGGGGCAGGTACTTCTCGTCGCCGGTCTGCATGGCCTCGCGCTGCTTGGCGTAGGCCTCGCGCCGCTTGGCGCGGTCCATGTCCTTGGCCTTCTTGCGGTCGGTGACGACGAGCGGCTGCTTGCGTGCAGCCTCCTGGTCACGCCGCTTCGGGGTCGGCCGGTTCTTGGCACCCTCGCGCGGCGGGACCGCCTGCTGGCTGAGTTCCTCGTTGATCGTCTTCTTGCGTCCGAACACCACGCGAGTGTATGCCGTGGGCCGGCTGCCGCTTCCACGTCCCCTTGCAGGGTCATGCAGATCGCGGAACCGATCCCGCCTTCTGCATGACCCTGTCCGCCCATGCGGTGTGCCACTAGGGTCGGGAAGCGTGACCGACACGACCCTCACCCCTGCCCAGATCACTGAGCTCCGGGATCGAGTCGCTGACCTGATGCCCCAGGTCCGCGCGGATCTGGAAGCTCTGACCCGCATCCCCAGCGTCTCCCTGGATGCCTTCGACCAGGCTCATGTCGAGGCCTCGGCCGAGGCCACGGCGGAGTTGCTTCGCGCCGAAGGACTGGACGTTGAGATCGTCCGGGAGGGGGGTCGGCCCGCGGTCATCGGGCACATCGACGGTCCCGACGGTGCGCCGACGGTCATGCTCTATGCCCACCACGACGTCCAGCCGCCCGGTGACGACGCGCTCTGGGACAGCCCACCCTTCGAGCCGACCGAGCGCGACGGCCGGCTCTACGGTCGGGGCGCCGCTGATGACAAGGCCGGGGTCATGGCGCACATCGCGGCTCTGCGCGCACACTCCGGTGCCCTGCCCGTCGGGGTGACCGTCTTCGTAGAGGGCGAGGAGGAGATCGGGTCGGACTCGCTCCCCACGATCCTCGAGCGGCACGGCGAGAAGCTGCGTGCAGACGCGATCGTCCTGGCCGACTCGACGAACTGGGCCATCGGCGAGCCCGCCCTGACGACGACCTTGCGCGGCATGATCCGCGCGGTGGTCAAGGTGAGCACTCTCGACCACGGCATCCACTCGGGCATGTTCGGAGGCGCGGTGCCCGACGCGATCACGGCGCTCATCCGCCTGCTCGCCACGCTTCACGACGACGAGGGCAACGTGACCCTCACCGGGCTGAAGGAAGGCCGGGCCGCAGACCTCGACTTCTCCGAAGAGCGCCTGCGCGCGGAGTCCGGCCTGCTCGACGGAGTGTCCACCATCGGGTCGGGCTCGCTGCTCTCGCGCATCTGGACCAAGCCGTCGATCACCACGATCGGCATCGATGCGTCGACCGTGGCGACCTCCTCCAACACTCTTGTCCCGAGCGCCGCAGCCAAGATCTCGATGCGGCTCGCACCCGACGAGAACGACCTGGCCGCCTTCGAGATCCTCAAGGCGCACCTGCTCGCGCAGGCGCCGTGGGGGGCCAAGGTCGAGGTGACCCTCGACGACAAGGGACTCGGTTTTGCTGCCGACGCGCAAGGGCCGATCTACGACGAGGCGCGCGCGGCCTTCACCGATGCCTGGGGCGTGCCGCCGGTCGACATCGGTGTCGGTGGTTCGATCCCGTTTGTCGCGGCGTTCGCCGAGAAGTTCCCCGAGGCAGCCATCCTCGTCACCGGGGTCGAGGACCCCGACACGCGCGCCCACGGGGCCAACGAGTCCTTGCACCTCGAGGAGTTCGAGCGGGTCTGTGTCGCCGAGGCCGTGTTGCTCGCTCGACTGGGGGCCCTGCCCCGGCCCTGATTCGCTGGGAGGGGAGCGGACGGCATACCCATGCCTTGGGAAGTCCTGTCAACGAAAAGTTGACATCCGAGAAATGTCAAGAAATCATTGACACATGACCAAGAAGCGCCTGTCGAACGAGTACACCCGCAACTACGCTGTGGGCCTCTTCCTGCTCGGCCTGTTGGCCTTCGCGGGCAGCCGGTGGATCGAGAGGGGTTTCGTCCATGGGTTCTTCCAGGGCGCGACCATCGCGCTCATGGTCGGTGCGGCCTACCTCTTCGGGCGTCTGCTCTTCGCCTCGCCGGACACGCAAGACGGCGAGGAGCTGTGGCTGCCGAGCAAGGACGACCAGTGAGCGGGGCCCACGAGGTCGACGAGGTCGACGAGGTCGACGACCTGACGGATCAGCTGGGGCAACTGATCCTGGGTGCCGGTGAGGTGGACGGGTCGGGGGAGCAGGACCATCTGGCTCTCCTGGCGCGCACCGCGCGAGCGCATGCGGTCACACGCGATCTGCTCCAGCAGTCGGTGACCGCGGCCCGAAGCACCGGGCACAGTTGGGCGGCCGTGGGGGAGGTGCTTGGCCTGACCCGTCAGGCGGCGCAACAGCGCTTCGGCACTGTGGCCAAGGGAGCACCCGTGGCCGAAGGGCCGGACACGCGGTGGCTCGGCCCCGTCACGGCCTTCGACGAACTCCCCGAGCTCGAGCTCGCTGGGCGCAAGGGCTGGCACACCGTGGGCGCGGCGATGCTCAAGCACAAGATGGTCCGCACCCCCACGCAGTGGGAGCACCGGCGGGTCATTTGGAACCGGCCCACGAAGTCCTACGAGACCGACGGCTGGACCGTCGCGGTCCGTGCCTTCCCGTGGATCTACCTGATCCGCGACCTCGGCATCCCCGCCGAGCCGTGAGCGTCGAGCATCAGTCCTTCCAATGGGACTGACTCCTCACGGCTAGGGGCCTCCTTCGTCGTTGCCTCCGCCGATTGTCGTCAGTCCTTGTGGGTCTCGCCGGGGAGCGCGAGCATCTGGTCCAGCGCCACCTTGGCGTAGTGCGCCACCTCGGGGTCGACGTGGATCGCGTTGACGACCCGCCCGTCGACGAGGGACTCCAGCGCCCAGACCAAGTGGGGCAGGTCGATCCGGTTCATCGTCGAGCAGTAGCAGACGTTCTTCTCGAGGAAGGCGACCCCCTTGTCGGGGAACTGCTGGCGCAACCGGTTGACGAGATTGAGTTCAGTGCCGACCACCCACTGGGTGCCCGCGGGGGAGGCAGCGATCGTCTTGATGATCTTCTCGGTCGAACCCACCTCGTCGGCCAACTCGACGACCTCGTGCCGACACTCGGGGTGGACGATCACCTTGACGCCCGGGATCTCCCGGCGAGCCGTCTGGACGGCATCCACGGAGAAGCGGCCGTGCACCGAGCAGTGCCCGCGCCACAGGATCATCGTGGCGTCGTGCAGTTGCTCCGGGGTGAGCCCACCCATCGGGCGGTGCGGATCCCAGACGACACACGCGTCGAGGTCGCCGCCGAGGTCGCGCGCCCAGGTGTTGCGGCCCAGGTGCTGGTCCGGGAGGAAGAGCACCTTGCCCCTCTCGCCCGCCTGCTCCAGCGCCCAGGTCAGCGCTGTCTTGGCGTTGGACGAGGTGCAGATCGTGCCGCCGTGCCGACCGGTGAAGGCCTTGATGGCCGCCGAGGAGTTCATGTAGGTCACGGGGATGACCGAGTCGGCCACGCCCGCCTCGACGAGGTCGTCCCAGCACTCCTCGACCTGGTTGATCGCGGCCATGTCGGCCATCGAGCAGCCCGCCGCGAGGTCGGGGAGGATCACCGTCTGGTCGTCGCTGGTGAGGATATCGGCCGATTCGGCCATGAAGTGCACGCCGCAGAAGACGATCCACGGTGCGGCCGGACGGGCCGCGGCCTCCTTGGCCAGCTTGAAGGAGTCGCCCGTGACGTCGGCGAACTCGATGACCTCGTCGCGTTGGTAGTGGTGCCCGAGGACGAAGACCTTGTCACCGAGGGCCGCCTTGGCTGCGCGGGCTCGTGCCACCAGGTCTGGATCGGAGGCCGGGGGCAAGTCGCCGGGACACTCGACACCCCGCTCGGAGTGCAGGTCGGTGCCGGCCCCGAGGACGAGCAGGGGCAACGAGGGGCGATCGGCCGTGCGGTCAGTCGTCGTGGTCACGCTCCGATCATCACACGCTGTGCCCGAGCATCGAGGGGCAGCCGTCGGGAAACCGCAACATTCCCGTGAAGTCAGCCCGCCACACTGCTGATCGCTGGGCACCTGTGCGCAGGTCGACCTCCGATCCCAGCTCATCGATGGAAGGTCCTCGTGTCACTCACCGGCTGGCTGCTCCCGACGCTCCTCGCGTTGGGGGCAGCGATCCTGCTCGTCTCGATTGTGCTCGGCCTGCCCCGGACACCCGGCTGGCGCGCGGCGCTGATCCGCCTGACCCAACTGGCCGGCTTCACCCTGCTCGTCGTGTCTCTCGCGGGCTATGGGGTCAATCGCAACGAAAACCTCTTCGGCACATGGACCGATCTCTATCGCTATGTGTCCAAGACCGCCCCGCCGCCTCGGACCGTGACCTTCGGCGGACCTGCCCCCACAGCCGCCACCTTGTCCGGAACGTCGACCCCGAGCGCCACCCCGACCAAGGATCCGATCCCGAACCTGCCTCCCCTTCCGTCCACCGAGAGGATCCAGCACCTCCAGGTCACTGGCGCGGCGAGCGGACTCAACGGAGAGGTGACCATCGTCCTGCCCGAGGGCTACGACCCGAAGGCGGCCACGGCATACCCCGTTCTCTACGCCCTCTACGGCTTCCCTGGTGCCCACAGCGGTTTCCTCGACCCCGCCAACATGGACTACACCGGTCAGGTGGATCGGGCGGTCGCCGCCAAGAAACTCCGCGCACCCATCGTCGTGATCCCGCAACTGGCCTGGCACGGGATCGACTCCGAGTGCGTCGACGGGCCCCAGGGCAATGTCTTCACCTGGCTGTCCACCGACGTCCCGACGTGGATGGAGGGACACCTGCGGGTGGCCAAGGCGAAGACCTCGTGGGCCACGACCGGCTACTCGGCCGGCGGCTGGTGCGCGGCCTGGATCGGGATGAAGAACCCCAATCGTTTCGGCGCCGTGATGTCCTTCGGCGGCTACTTCAAGCCGGTCTTCTCGACGAACTACCAACCACTCACTCAGGCCCAGATCGAGAGTCCCGAACACAACCTGGCCGCGATGGCAGCGACCAACCCGCCGATCATCGCGATCTGGAGTCAGGTCGCGCGTGGAGACTCGGTGTCCTATCCCAGTCACGCCAGTTTCATGGCGAGCATCAAGGCGCCCGTGACGGGGACCGAAGTGACCATCGACGGCAGTGGCCATGGCTTCCACCAGTGGCGGCCCTATGTGCCCAATTCGCTCGACTGGCTCGCCACGACCCTGCCCGGATTCGCTCCCTGAGCCTGCCGCTCGGCAGCATGGGTTCATGCACGTCGTCATCGCGCCGACCCCGATCGCCGGTCTCACCTCGTCAGCCGCGGCTGAGGTGATGGCGCGTGTATGGGGCGAGAGCGCCCCCGGTGATGTGGTCACGACGGTTCCCTTGGCTTCCGATGGGACCGGCCTGGCCGCCCTCGCGGCGACCGCCAAGCCCGCGTATGCCGTGGGGCCGGCTGCCGAGGTCGTCGCCGTGACCGTGCGTGGTCCCGAGGGTGCGGCGGTGCCGGCGACGCTCACGATCGTCGAGGTCGGGGGCGGGCGAACGGTCTACCTCAACGGGTCGGATGCTGTCGGTCCTCACCTCGCGTCGGACGTGCAGGGAGCAGCGCTCGAGGGCACGAGCGCGGGCCTCGCCGAACTCATCGTGGCTGCCGCGGCAGCGGGTGCCACGCGGGTCATCGTCGGACTGGAAGGTGGCGTGGCCCTGGACGGGGGTGCGGGACTGCTGGCTGCACTGGGCGTCGAGCCTGCGGGCGCCCTCTCTCGGGGAGGCCTGGCCCTGGCCGCGATCGAGCAGGTCGATGCAGACTCGCTCCGACGGGCGCGTGAACGCTTCAAGGGCATCGACCTCGTCGTCGCAACCGACCTCGACCTGCCCTTGTTGGGCTTCCATGGCACTGCGGCCACGCAGGGTGGCGACCTCGGGCTGCCGGCATCGGACACCCAAGCGCTGGAGGCGGCGCTGGGCAGGTTCGTCGACGCCACCACCGCAGCCCTGGGCCAGCGCGACCTCCTCACTGGCCGGCCGCGCCGACTCGACCGTGAGCCCGGCGCGGGTGCGGGAGGGGGAGCAGCCCACGGGTTGATGCTCCTCGGTGCGCGTGTCCAGGAGGCCAGCCCGGAGATCCTCCAGGTGGCCGACCTGTCGACGCATCTGGCCGATGCCGACCTCGTCGTCACCACGTGTGACCGCTTCGACTGGGACAGGGTGCGACGCGGCGTGATCAGAGCGGTGGCCGACGAGGCCGCCGCATGCGCGATCCCCGCGCTGGTCGTGGCGACGGAGTGCCTGGTCGGTCGCCGTGAGGTGATGGGGATGGGCCTGGCCGGCAGCCATGCCCTCGCTGAACGACCCGATCAGGCCGAGGCAGTTCAGCGCGACCCGGAGGGTGCCTTGGCCGAGCGCACCGCCCGGCTGGCGCGCACCTGGTCCCCGCGACGCTGACGCATGCAGCGCGTGGCCGAGGAACTGACGACGGAAGCGTGCCGCAGGAATGGGTCCGCAGAGGCTGTCGGCGTCACGGCGTATCCTTGGACGAGCCCGTCGGGAACAACGCGCACCTGACCGGGGTTGACCACCTCTGACACCGCATGGTGTCCCCAGACGACACAGCCAGCACAGACACCACCCCGGCACCAACACTCCATGCCTCAGGAGGCAAGCAATGACCGAGCAGCTCGACACCAAGACCCATGGCGTCGTCCTCACGGACGTGGCGGCCGGCAAGGTCCGCTCACTTCTCGAGCAGGAGGGCCGCGACGACCTCCGCCTGCGCGTCGGCGTCCAGCCCGGCGGCTGTTCGGGCCTGATCTACCAGCTCTACTTCGACGAGCGCACCCTCGATGGTGACCTCGTTCGCGACTACGACGGCGTCGAGGTCGTTGTCGACCGGATGAGCGCCCCCTACCTCGACGGCGCGACCATCGACTTCGCGGACTCGATCGAGAAGCAGGGTTTCACGATCGACAACCCCAACGCCGGCGGCAGCTGCGCCTGCGGCGACAGCTTCAGCTGAGCTCACGGCATACGAGGAAAGGGCCCCGCACCGAGCGATCGGTGCGGGGCCCTTCGCCTGTGTATGCCGTCAGCTCGCCTTCTGCATCAGCGCGCGCCATGGGCGGGAGACGAGAACGAAGGTGAGGAGGGGAAGCCCGGCGACGTACCAACCGATGCCGCCGGCGCCGGCCGCGATGCCGCCCCCGCCGGGCTCCACGCGTGCGCTGAAGTCGACTCCGAACCACGGGAAGACGAATCCTCGGACCGTCTCACCGACCATTCCTGAGGCTTCGACGCCCGCGAGGAAGGCGATCGCGGTGAACATCGTGGCGACGAGGACCAGCCCGAAGACGATCGAGGCCCACAGCAGGCCCATCGACCAGCGCGGGCGCTTGGTGGCCTCGGGGGTCATGGCGTAGGCCAACTGCTTGGGGGAGCCGATGTTGAAGAGGGCGTGAGTGACGCCGACGTCGGCGGCGGCGTCCTTGAGGTTGGTGCGCAGTTCTCGGCGCCACGCCTTGCGTTCCGTGCGGCGGGCTCCCCGCAACTCCAGCCAGAAGTCGTACTCCTGGACGGCGCTCTCGATCCTGAGTGAGTCGATGATCCCCATGTCAGTTCCCCTTCTCGTGTGCAGTGCGGTCGGTGTGTGCGGCGGGTGCAGTGCGCTCGGTGTGCGCCGTGTGGGCGGTCACGGCCGCCACGGAGGTCACCAGGTCGTGCCAGGACTCCTGACGGGCGACCAGATCAGTCCGTCCGGCGTCGGTGGTCCGGTAGTACTTGCGGGCCGGTCCGCTGGCCGATCTCTGGAGGTACGACTCGAGATGGCCAGCCGCCTCGAGCCGGGTGAGTGCCGGGTAGACCGTGCCCTCAGCCAGATCGGTGAAGCCCGCCTCACGCAGCGCTGTGACGATCCCGTAGCCGTAGTTGTCCTCGTCAGCCAGAAGGGAGAGCAGGAGAAGGGCGAGGACTCCCTTCAACATCTGTGCGTCGTGGATGCTCATGCATCCATCATTGGCACAGTACTAGGTAATGTCAAGTACTTGGTAACGCAGAGGGTGAAACCGTCGCGGCAGCGGGAGACAACGCCGGAGAGAGCGTTAGGGTTTGGGCCGTGCGCATCGCTGTCACCGGGTCCATCGCCTCTGACCACCTCATGACCTTCCGCGGTCGCTTCGCCGACAGCCTCGTCGTCGAGCAACTCGACAAGATCTCCGTCTCCTTCCTCGCGGACTCACTGGAGATCCGTCGAGGGGGAGTGGCCGGCAACATCTGCTTCGGCATGGCGGCGCTGGGGCAGAAGCCGATGCTCGTGGGCGCGGCAGGCGAGGACTTCGCCGACTACCGCAGCTGGCTGACCCGTCACGGGGTCAACTGCGACCACGTCCTCATCTCGACGACCAAGCACACCGCGCGCTTCGTCTGCACGACCGACGACGACATGGCCCAGATGGCGACCTTCTACGCAGGTGCCATGAGCGAGGCACGGCTCATCGAACTCCAGCCCGTGGCCGGCAAGGAGGGCCTCGACCTCGTCCTCATCGGCGCCAACGACCCGGACGCCATGCTCCGCCACACCCAGGAGTGCCGGACCCGCGGCTACCGCTTCGTCGCCGACCCCAGCCAGCAACTCGCCTTCGCCGACGGGCCCTTCATCCGCCAACTCATCGACGGTGCCGACTACCTGTTCACCAACGAGTACGAGTCGCACATCACCGAGAAGAAGACTGGCTGGAGTCATGAGGAGATCAACGACCGGGTCACCACGCGGGTGATCACCAAGGGCAAGGACGGCGCGGTGATCCTCACCAAGGGCGAGGAACCCATTCATGTCGATGTTGTCCCCGGTGTCGAGCGCAATGACCCGACCGGTGTGGGTGATGCCTTCCGTGGTGGCTTCCTCACGGGTCTGTCGGCCGGGCTGGGCCACGAGCGCTGCGCCCAGCTCGGCTCGGTCCTTGCCGCCTACGTCCTCGAGACGGTCGGCACTCAGGAGTACACGCCGGGGAAGGCCGCCTTCATGGAGCGTCTCGCCATGGCCTACGGCGATGATGCCGCGAGCGAGGTCGAACCCCACGTCCACTGCGCCCGTCCTTGATCAGCCGCTGAGCCTCATCTCCCGTTGACCGCGCCCGGGCCACCCTTCCCGCCCATCGAGCCGGCGCCGAGCACTTGGCTGCTCGAGCAGGCCCGCCCCGACGACGGGGAGGATCTCGTTGCGGCCGGTGCCGACCTCGATGCGGGAACCCTGCTGCGCGCCTACCGCCACGGGCTCTTCCCCATGGGATTGGGGCCACACGGTCGAGGTCCGATCGGCTGGTGGTCCCCGGATCCGCGTGGTGTGCTGGTGCCTGCCGACCTGAGGGTTCGCAAGTCCCTGCGGAAGGTCCTGCCGCGCTTCGAGATCCGCGTCGACACGGCCTTCGAGCAGGTGGTCGCGGCGTGCGCAGCCCCGGACCGTGAGGGCCGATGGATCACTGATGCCATCGCGTCGGCGTACGTCGACCTGCATCGGCTCGGGTGGGCCCATTCGGTTGAGGCATGGCAGGAGGATCGCCTCGTGGGCGGCCTCTACGGAGTGGCCATCGGCGGACTCTTCGCCGGCGAGTCGATGTTCCACACCGTCCGCGACGCGAGCAAGGCCGCGCTCGTCGGTCTCGTCCGCCTCCTCGAGGCCG
>Ga0073904_10000150_pt1 | contig 45657 bp, 33 predicted proteins | sample KloWWTrecipitate_FD_66668 | JGI IMG/M metagenome (GOLD analysis project Ga0073904, IMG submission 66668) | Active sludge microbial communities from Klosterneuburg, Austria, studying microevolution and ecology of nitrifiers - Klosterneuburg... | ecosystem: Engineered > WWTP > Aerobic digester >... | reverse complement strand
GCCCAGTCCGAAGAATCCGGTCTGGTCGGCCCGGCGCTCCTGTGGCAGCAATTGCTGCTCGCGTGAAAAGGTGTCCGGCTGGTCGCTGACCAGTTCGTTCTCATTTTCCTGGCCCAGAAAAATGTAGGCCTTGTCACGCAGGTTGGGCAGATTGAAGCGTGCGCGGAAACGCACGTTGGTATCGAGCCCCTCATCTTCGCGCCACAGCATGCGCAGGCCGAGTTTGCCTTTGGTGACACTCCCCCCTTCGGAAAAAGGCTTGTCGCCAAACCAGTCATTGACCGTCTCACCCAGCCAGTGCGAGAACGAGCGCACGCCGCTGCGAGTCGATTCGATGGATTCGATATTCTCGGGGTCTTGCCCGGTTCCCGGCAATTCTTGCTGAGAGGACGCGGAAGCGATAGCGCTTGAGTCTGCCCGTGCCGTATCCGGGCCTGCGCCAGGGATAGAACCGCAGCCTGCAAGACCCGCGCTCAGAAACAGGAACGGAATGCGATGGATCAGCCTGTTCATGTTGGTCTCATCGGAAGAATCGTCGCCGATTCTACGACGTCTGGCGTACGAATACATCGACATTGAGTTTTGGCTACAGGGCAATCACACAGCGAACTCCAGCGAGCGGCATTGTAGCGATCAGCGCCTGCTGACGTTCTTCATCGGGTGGTATTGCGGCTGTTTTCACCACTACCGTGCTTGCGCGTGGTCTGATGGTTTGTTTGTTCTGTTTTTCTTTTAATTTAAAAGATAAAGATGTAAACAGTCGGACAAAATCTGTGGATAAGTCTCTCCCGGCCATGATGTAGCGGGGTTTTTCAGCATGTAGAACGCAGTAGACAACCGCTTGGTTGGGTGTGTGTGAAATGTCCATTGTTTTTGCCAGAGGGCGCTAAATGCCGCTTATTCACATGTGTTCCCCATCTTCTGCCCAAAGATATCCACATCGATGAATCAGGAGCTTGAAACACAGCCTCCCGAGTGGGAGATCTTTTGTCAGGTTGTGGACAATTTTGGCGATATCGGCGTTTGTTGGCGTCTGGCGCGTGATCTTGCCGTGCGGAGCGTGGATGGGGTGCGTCTGTGGGTCGATGACTGGCTGGCCCTCGCGCGGATCTGTCCGCAGGCATTGCAGCTCGATGGCGCGACCGGCGGTGTCGTCGAGGGTGTCGAGCTGAGGCACTGGCAAAGCCGTTTTCCGCAAATTGAGCCCGGCAGGGTCGTCATCGAGGCTTTTGCCTGCGAACTGCCCCCGATTCATCTGCAGGCGATGCTGCATCAGCAACCGCGGCCGGTATGGATCAATCTCGAATATCTGTCGGCCGAAGACTGGGTTGCGGGGTGTCATGCGCTGGCGTCGCCGCATCCACACTTGCCGCTGGTCAAATATTTCTACTTTCCCGGTTTCGATGAACGCACCGGCGGCTTGTTGCGCGAGCTCGATTTGCTGCAACGCCGTGATGCCTTTCGTCATGACCCTGTCCGGCGCTCGGCCTGGTTTGCGCGTCACGGCGTGACCTTGCAGGACGATGCGCTGTGCGCGTCATTGTTCGCCTACGAGCAAGCGGCGCTGCCGGCGTTGATGCGGGTATGGGCAGCGGGGAGCCAGCCGCTGGACCTGCTGGTACCCGAAGGCCGGATACTGGGTGATGTGTGTCGTGCGCTGGATCGGCCGACGCTGAAGGTGGGCGATCGGGCTCAGGTGGGCAGGCTCGCGGTGCATGTGCTGCCTTTCACCGACCAGGATGGGTACGATGAGCTCCTGTGGGCTTGTGACCTGAACTTCGTGCGCGGCGAGGATTCCTTCGTGCGTGCGCAATGGGCGGGTTTGCCCTTCGTCTGGCAGATCTATGCGCAGGACGACGATGCCCACCTCGACAAGCTCGAAGCTTTCATGGCGCGCTACCTGCTCCGGCTTGACACGCATGCAGCCAGGGCCTTGACGGCTTTCTGGCTGTCGTGGAATGGACGCGGCGATCCGGCGCTGGCCTGGCCGGCTTTTGCCGCGGCGCTGCCAGCACTGAGTTGTCATGCTGCCGACTGGAGCGATGGACTCTCCGCACAAACGGATCTTGTGTCACGCTTGACAAAATTCTGTTCGCACAAAATGGCTGTTGCGAGGTAGAATCTTGCGCCTAAATTTCAAATACATGCGGCCTGCTGCCGCGTCGAATTCTTTCAGGAAACAGCATGAAAACCGCTCAGGAACTTCGCTCCGGCAACGTCGTCATGGTCGGTAGCGACCCGCTTGTGGTGCAGAAGGCCGAATACAACAAATCCGGCCGCAGCTCGGCGGTCGTGAAGATGAAGTTCAAGAACCTGCTTACGGGCGCGCCGTCGGAGTCGGTTTACAAGGCCGACGACAAGTTCGAAGTCGTGGTGCTGGAGCAAAAGGATGTAACTTTCTCGTACTTTGCCGACCCGATGTATGTGTTCATGGACGCCGACTACGAGCAGTACGAAGTCGAGTCCGACAACATGACCGACGCGCTCAAGTACCTCGAAGACGGTCTGCAGTGCCAGGTCGTGTTCTACAACGGCAAGGCCATCTCGGTCGAACTGCCGAACAGCGTGGTGCGTGAAGTGGTCTACACCGAGCCCGCCGTCAAGGGCGACACCTCGGGCAAGGTCATGAAGCCTGCCAAGATCTCGACTGGTTTCGAGCTGCCCGTGCCGGCTTTTGTCGAGATCGGTGACAAGATCGAAATCGACACCCGTACCGACGAGTACAAGAACCGCGTCAAGTAATCGACATAGGCAACGCCGTTCCATCGAAAAAGGGGCCTTCACGGCCCTTTTTGTTTTGTGTGAGTGTCGAACTGCGCATGCCGGTCCCGGCATTCCTTGGCACAATGCTTTCGACACTCATCAACAAAGCGACTCTTCTGCGATGAAATCCCTGATTCTTGCGCTTGTCGTTCCTGCCAGCATCCTGCTTGCTGCTTGTTCCCCCGAAACCCCGGCCGAGAAGGCGGACAAGTCCGCTACCGAGGCCACCGAGGCAGCGCGCGAGGCGCTCGACAAGGCGGGAGAGGCCGCAAGAAAACTGGGTGAAGCCGGAACCGCGGCGGCGCAGGCGGTGGTCGAGGCAACAGCGGAGAAGGCCAGGGAAGGCGCCGCAGTGGCTGAAGAGGCGGTGCGCGAGAATTCCGATGTCGCACGTGAAGCCACCGATGCCGGTGTGCGCGACGCCAAGGAGGCGGCCGAATCTGCGGCCCAGCGTATCGCCGAGGCGACCCGGGACGCTGCACAGCGACTCAGGGAAGTGGGGCAGGAGGCGATCGATAGTGTTCGCCAGCGCAATGATGGTGCACCGGTCGAAGAGGCCGAAGTCCAGCCCGTGAAGGAGCCTGGCGGCACTTCAGACAAGTGAGCCCGCCATGCCTTGGTGCACCCGCCTGGGCATGATGCTGCGCCTGTTGCTGCTGGTGTGGCTTGCCTTGCTACCAGCGGCGCAAGCCGCGCCGGATGGTGGCTCTGTCGTCGACGGGACGCAGGTTCTGCAGGTGTTTGTGCGTGAAGGCTGTCCGCACTGCGCCGACGCCAAGATATTTCTCGCTGAACTTGGAAGGATGCGCACCGATCTGCGCGTCGTCTATCACTGGACCGATCGCGATCCGGCAGCGCGCGACGCCTTGGTCGAGATCAGCCGTCAGGCGGGTTCGTGGCCGCCCGGCGTGCCGACCTTCGTCCTGGGCAATCAGGTGATGGTGGGCTTTGACGATGCCGAGCACATGGGCGGTGAGCTTGTTGCCTGGCTGGGCGAGCCCGCGAAAGCGCGCGAGACCGTCGAGTCGTCGATCTTTGGCACGCTTCGCGCCAGCGAACTCGGTTTGCCGGTCTTTACCCTGGCGATCGGCCTGCTCGACGGTTTCAACCCGTGTGCGATGTGGGTACTGCTGTTTCTGTTGTCGCTGCTGGTGCGGCTGAAGGATCGCAGACGCATGGCACTGGTGGCCGGTACTTTCGTGCTTGTCAGCGGTGCGGTGTACTACGCCTTCATGGCGGCCTGGCTCAACGTCTTTCTCGTTGTGGGCATGTCCGATGCCCTGCGTGTAGGCTTGGCCGCGCTGGCCTTGCTGATCGGGTTCGTCAACGTGAAGGATTTCTTCGCCTTTCGCCGTGGCGTCTCCCTATCCATTCCCGAATCGGTCAAGCCCGGCCTGTATGCCCGCATGCGCGGCATCCTGAAGGCCGAGAGCCTGGCGGGCTCGCTTGCCGCGGTTGCCGTCCTTGCCGTGCTGGTGAATTTTCTCGAGCTGCTATGCACCGCCGGCTTGCCCGCGATCTACACTGCGGTGCTGACACAGCAAGGGGTTTCTCCCCTTGCGCACTACGCCTATCTCGGGCTCTACATCCTGGCCTATATCGCCGACGATGCGCTGATGGTGGGCATCGCCGTGATGGCGCTGGCCAGGGGCAAGCTGAGCGAACGCGGCGGACGCGTGCTCAAGTTCCTGTCGGGTGCGGTGATGCTCGCCCTTGGACTGACAATGCTTCTGCGTCCGCAGTGGCTGATGTAGCCGTCTCGTGACTGCACCTCAGGTCGCTTTTTCGGCCGCGCCTTCGATCCTGCTTCGGGCCGCATCGGCATCCGCGTTGCCCGCATCGATAAGTGCAATGATCGACCAGCCCGCGGCCGGTTGAAGCTGGGCCTCGGCGGTGAATACCTCGATCCGACCCTTCGGGTCGACAGTAAGCAGCGGCGTCGCGCGCTCGCCATACAGGTCGCGAAACTGGGTCATGCCGAACGTTTCGGTCAGGCTGGTCTTGCGGACTTCCGCACCCCCATAGATGCGGCGCGACAGGTCGACATAGCTGATGTCTTCGCTGAACGCCGTGCGGCCCTCGCGCTTGGTGTCGCGGCGTGAATCTCCACCGCTGCTGCCGACTCGCAGCGAGAAAACCTTCTTGGCGGTAAAGGTGTCCTTGAAGCGGCTGCAGGCCAGGGCATTGAGATGGGCATCAGGGGTGAGGGCGAGCAGATGACCAAGCCCGGAGATGTCGAGGTAGTTCTCCGCATGCGCTGACAGCGGGTTGCCGTAATAGGCCTTCAAGCCCGCCATGCGCGCCCGGCTGACGTTGTCCCACAGCGTATCGCACAGCAGCACCCGCACCTTTTGCTGCTCCAGCGCCTTGGCGATGGCTCTGCCGAGCGGGTTGGCACCCAGAATCAGGAAGCCGGCCGCAGCAGGTTCGGAAACACCCAGCATGCGGGCGATCCAGCTCGATGTCAGGCTCTGCAGCACGACTGTGCCGATGATGACGACGAAGGTCAGGGGTACCAGCAGGGTGGCCTGCTCGAAGTCACGCTGTTCGAGCTTTATCGCAAACAGCGCGCTGACCGCTGCAGCGACGATACCGCGTGGTGCAATCCAGGCGAGCAAGCCGCGCTCTCCCCAGGTCAGGCTCGAGCCCCAGGTGCAGTAAAGGACCTCGAGCGGACGGGCGATGAACTGGATCGCAAGAAAGACGCCGATCACGACCCAGCCGAGCGATTTCAACTGTTCGATGTCCAGACGTGCGGCCAGCAGAATGAACAGCACCGTGATCAGCAGCAGCGACAGACTTTCCTTGAAAGACAGGATCTCGTCGATCGGCACGCCCCGGCGGTTGCCCAGGTAGATGCCCATCACGGTCACGGCGAGCAGGCCGGACTCTTCGATCAACGCGTTCGACACGGCGAAGGAGCAGAACACCGCGGCGAGAGTGATCGGGTTGTACAGATAGGTGGGGAGCCAGTCGCGGCGCAATGCCTCGCCGAGCAGGTAGCCCGCGGCAAGTCCGGATGCAGCGCCCACCGCGATCACACCGATGAAGGCCAGCACGGTGGCGCCGAGCGCATTGCCGGCGCCAGACGACACGACGAACTCGAACACCAGCACTGCAAGCAAGGCGCCCACCGGATCGATGATGATGCCTTCCCAGCGCAGGATGTTGGCGATGTTGGCGGTAGGTCGTACGGTGCGCAGCATGGGCACGATGACCGTGGGACCGGTCACCACCATGAAGGCACCAAACAGCGTGGCAAGCTCCCATTCGAGTCCTGCGATCAGGCGCGCAGCCAGGGCGGCGACGGCCCAGGTCACCAGCGTGCCGCTGGTGACGAAGCGCCGCACCACATGTTCGAGACCACGAATTTCGGAAAACTTGAGCGTCAGGCTGCCTTCGAACAGGATCACGGCGACCGACAGCGACACGAACGGAAACAGCAACGGCCCGAGCAGCGCATCCGGATCGAACCAGCCGGCGATGGGGCCGATCAGGATGCCGGCCAGAAGCAGAAACAGGATTGCGGGCAGGCGCAGTCGCCAGGCCAGCCACTGGCAAGCGCCACCGATGAGCATGATTGCAGCGATGATGAGCATCAGGTGTTCGCTCAAAAGGGGATCTCCATAAGCAGGATTCGTTGCCACGCGGGTTGCTGCGGACGGCGCGGTGCCGGAATGATAGCTGATGGGAATTCTGTGGTCTGTAAGCGGTCTGCACCGGGCTCGCCGTTAGAATCCCTCCTCTTCGATTCATCTCCCTCATCATGTCCGCATCCGATCCCAAGGCGCCTGCCATCCGCATTCGCGGCGCACGCCAGAACAATCTGCGCAACCTGTCGCTCGATCTGGCGCTGAATCGCCTCACCGTGGTCACCGGTGTGTCCGGCTCGGGCAAATCCTCGCTGGTGTTCGACACGCTGTACGCCGAGGGGCAGCGCCGCTATGTCGAGACCTTCTCGCCCTACGCCCGGCAGTTTCTCGACCGCATGGACAAGCCGCAGGTGGACCGGATCGAAGGTGTGCCGCCGGCGATTGCGATCGACCAGACCAATCCGGTGCGCAGCTCGCGGTCGACGGTGGGCACGATGACCGAGCTGGCCGACCACTTCAAGCTGCTTTACGCCCGTGCCGCGCACCTGCACTGCCGCTGTTGTGCCAAGCCGGTGCAGCGTGACTCGGCTGTCAGCATCGCTGCCGACCTGCGTTCGCGTGCCGCCGCTGCTGGGGATCCGCGCCTGGTGGTGTGTTTTCCGGTGACCGTGCCGAACAACTTCAGCGAAGAGGAAGTCGCCGGGCTGCTCAACGCCCAGGGCTACACGCGCATCCAGCAGCGTATTGCCGCTGCAGGCGCTGAAAACGACGTGCTGCAGGTGGTACAGGACCGCTTCCGTGCCTCGAGCGCCGAAGATGCGCGCCTGGCCGAGGCGCTGGAGGCGGCGCTGCAGCGGGGGCATGGCCGGCTGTCGGTGTATGTCTCGGGCGACGGCGCGAAGCCCGGCAGCACACCGGACGAGGCGATATGGCGTTATTCGTCGGGGCTGCATTGCGCCGACTGCGACATCCACTATGCCGATGCCACGCCCGGCCTGTTCTCGTTCAACTCGCCGATCGGTGCCTGTGAGACCTGCCGTGGTTTTGGCCGGGTTATCGGGGTCGATCTCGGCCTGGTGGTGCCGGACGAATCGAAGACGCTGGCCGAAGGGGCGGTGAAGCCGTGGCAGACGGAGAGCTATCGCGAGAGCCAGCACGATCTGGCGAAGATGGCGAAGAAGTACGGTGTAGCGATGGACATTCCGGTGCGCGACCTGCCGCCGGAGCATCGCCAGTGGCTGTTCGAAGGCGATCCGAAGTGGAAGAACTGGGACAGCTCCTGGCCACGCTACTGGTACGGCGTACGCCACTTCTTCGACTGGCTGGAAAGCAGGGCCTACAAGATGCACATCCGTGTGCTGCTGTCGCGCTATCGCAGCTACACCGAATGCCCGGCCTGTCACGGCGCACGGTTGAAGCCCGATGCCCTGCTGTGGCGCCTGCCCATCGGCAGTGGGCTGGCGATCCATGAACTGATGGCGATGCCCATCGACCGCATCCGTGAGGCGGTGGCGGTACTGCACATTCCGGGTGTGGCGGATGAGGCCACCGAACTGGTGCTCGGCGAGATTCGCAGTCGCCTGAATTACCTGGCCGATGTCGGCCTGGGCTACCTGACGCTGGATCGCCAGTCGCGCACCCTGTCGGGCGGTGAAGTGCAGCGCATCAGTCTGACCACCGCGCTTGGTACGTCGCTGGTCAACACCCTGTTTGTCCTCGATGAGCCCTCGATCGGCCTGCATCCGCGCGATATCGGCCGCATTCTCGGCGTGATGACGCGGCTGCGCGATGCCGGCAACACCCTGGTGGTGGTCGAGCACGACCCGCAGGTGATGGTGGCGGCGGATGAGTTGCTGGAGATCGGCCCCGGTCCGGGCGAGCGCGGCGGCATGATCGTCGCCCGCGGCACGCCAGCCGAGATCGCGGCCAACCCCGATTCAGTGACCGGGCCGTGGCTCGCCGGGAAAAAATCGATCGACATCGGTCGACCACCACGCCCGGTGGACGTCGCCACGCCGCGGCTGGTGCTGGCGGGTGCGTGCCTGCACAACGTGCGCGATCTGAGCGTCGCCTTTCCGCTGCAGCGCCTGAGTTGCCTGACCGGTGTCTCCGGCTCGGGAAAATCGACCCTCATCCAGGACGTGCTCTATCCGGCACTGGCCAAGCATTTCGGCCAGGCGAGCGATGCATCGGCGACCACACCCGGCCATTTCGATCGCCTTGAAAATGTGGATAAGTTGCGTGGCGTGGTGATGGTGAACCAGTCGCCGATCGGCAAGAGCTCACGCTCCAATCCGGTCAGCTACGTCGGTGCCTGGGATCCGATCCGCGCCCTGTTTGCCGCCTTGCCCGAGGCCAGACAGCGCGGCTACACCCCCGGCACCTTCAGTTTCAACGCCGGCCATGGGCGCTGTCCGACGTGCACCGGATCGGGCTTCGAGCACGTCGAGATGCAGTTCCTGTCCGACGTCTGGTTGCGCTGCCCGGACTGCGACGGTAAGCGATATCGTCCGGAAGTGCTTGAATTGCAATGGAACGGCCTGTCGGTGGCGGATGTACTGGGACTGACCGTGCATGAGGCGCTGGATGTGTTCCGCGAGCATCCCAAGGTCCTTGCTGCACTCGCGCCACTGGCCGACGTCGGCCTGGATTATCTGCGCCTCGGTCAGCCCGTGCCGACCTTGTCGGGTGGCGAGGCGCAGCGCTTGAAGCTGGCCGGGCATCTGGCGGAAGCGGCGCAAAGAAGGACTGTACGCAAAGCCAGGCCTGTGGATAATTTTGGGGAAAAAGCAGCGCCTACAAGTGAACCCGGTCTGCTCTTCCTGTTCGACGAGCCCACCACCGGCCTGCACTTCGAGGACGTCGCCACGCTGCTCGGTGCTTTCGACAAACTGCTGCAGGCAGGCCATTCGCTGATTGTCATCGAGCACAACCTCGACGTGATCGCGGCAGCGGACTGGATCATCGACCTCGGCCCCGAAGGCGGCGAAGGGGGAGGCGAAATCGTCGTCGAAGGCGCCCCGGCCACGGTACGCGCACACGAGGGCTCGCACACCGCTGCCGCATTGCGCGATTACACCGAGACCCTGGCACGAACCCGAGAAACAGGGGAAGCAGAAATAGGGGACAGACCCCAATTTCGGGAGAGTCGGGGCTTGTCCCCTATCTCCCTTCTTGCAGCCGAGACGCGCGGGCACTACCGCGCGGAGGCTGCACCAGCGATCGAGATTCGCCACGCGCGCGAGCACAACCTGAAGAACGTCAGCCTGCGGATTCCGCGCGACCGCTTCACCGTCATCACCGGCTTGTCGGGCTCGGGCAAGTCGACGCTGGCCTTCGACATCGTCTTCGGTGAGGGTCAGCGCCGCTACCTGGAGTCGCTCAACGCCTATGCGCGCCAGTTCGTGCAGCCGGCCAGCCGGCCGGATGTGGACGGTCTGTTCGGTATCCCGCCCACGGTGGCGATCGAGCAGCGCACCAGCCGCGGCGGACGCAAGAGCACGGTGGCGACGCTTACCGAGATCCACCCCTTCCTGCGCCTGATGTACGTGAAGCTGGGTACGCAGTTCTGCCCGGACTGCAATGTGGCGGTCACGCCGCAGAGCTTCGAGGCCATCGTGGCGCAGATCCAGCGTGAGCTGCGTGGTGCCTCGGTCGAGGTGCTGGCGCCGCTGGTGGTCAATCGCAAGGGCTTGTACACCGATCTCGCCAAGTGGGCGCGCGGCAAGGGCCATACGCAGCTGCGCGTCGATGGCGAGTACCTGCCGACGACGAAGTGGCCGCGCCTGGACCGCTACAAGGAACACAACATCGAGCTGCCGACCGGCATGGTGGTGGTGGAGCCCGAGCACGAGGCGACGCTGCGCGAGTTCGTGCGCCAGGCGCTGGAGATCGGCAAGGGCGTGATCAAGGTGCTGGAGATCGGCAAGCTGGGCGCGGCGCCGATCACCTTCTCCACCCTGCGTGCCTGCCCGAGCTGCGGCACCGGCTTCCCCGAGCCTGATCCGCGTCTGTTCTCCTACAACGCCAAGCACGGCTGGTGTCCGAAGTGCTTTGGCACCGGCCTGAAGACCGCGGCGCGCATCGAGGACCCCAATGCGCTCGATCTTGGTGACGCGGAGGGCGTGATCAGCGGCGACGAGCCCTGCCCCGCCTGCGTGGGCGCACGCCTGAACCCGGTGGCACGCGCGGTGCGCTTCCGCGAGCTTGGCCTGCACCAGCTTTCTGCGCAGCCGGTGGGCAAGGTGGCGAGCTTTTTCGCCGAGCTGGCGCTGAACGAGCGTGAAGCCGACATTGCCCGTGACCTGGTCAGCGAGATCAGCGGCCGACTGGCCTTCCTGCAGCACGTCGGCCTGGACTACCTTGCGCTCGACCGGGCCGCGCCCACGCTGTCTGGTGGCGAGGCCCAGCGCATCCGGCTCGCCGCGCAGCTTGGCTCCAACCTGCGTGGTGTCTGTTACATCCTCGACGAGCCGACGATCGGCCTGCACCCGCGCGACAACCGGCTCTTGCTCGACACGCTGGAGGCGCTGCGCGATCGCGGCAACACCGTGCTGGTGGTGGAACACGACGAGGACACCATCCGCCGTGCCGACCACGTCATCGATCTGGGTCCTGGAGCCGGTGTGCGCGGCGGCCGGGTGGTGGCCGAAGGCCTGATCGCGGATCTTCTCGCCGCGCCCGAATCCGCCACCGGCGAGTGCTTCCGCCATCCGCTGCAGCACCCCTTGCGTGCGCGCCGCGCGGTGACTGACGACCATCCCGCCATCCGCGTCGAGGGTGCCAGCCTGCACAACCTGCGCGACGTCGTGGTACGCATCCCGCTCGCCCGTCTTACGGTGGTCACGGGGGTGTCCGGTTCGGGCAAGTCCAGCCTGGCGCGTGACGTCATCCACGCCAACCTGCGCGCGCGTCTGGGTGATCCGCTGGCGACTCGCGCCCGCCGTCGCGGCCAGGCGCAGCCGGATGAGGTGGACCAGGCCCTGATTGGCTGCCGCGCCCTCCACGGCTGGCAGCAGGTGGGGCGTGTGCTGGAGGTGGATCAGACCCCGATCGGCAAGACGCCGCGCTCCTGCCCAGCGACCTATGTCGGCTTCTGGGATGCTATCCGCAAGCTCTTTGCCGACACCTTCGATGCCCGCACCCGAGGCTGGAGTGCCTCACGTTTTTCATTCAATACCGGCGCCGGACGTTGTCCGGTATGTGATGGCGCCGGCCAGACCACGGTCGAGATGAGCTTCCTGCCCGACGTCAAGACGCCCTGCGAGGGCTGTGGCGGCGCGCGCTTCAATCCCGAAACCCTGTCCGTGCGCTGGCGCGACAAGACCGTGGCCGAAGTGCTGACAATGCCGGTAGACGAGGCGGTGGAGTTCTTCGCTGCGCATCCCGCCATTGCCCATCCACTGCAGTTGCTACGGGACGTCGGCCTCGGTTACCTGACCCTGGGTCAGCCCAGCCCGACCTTGTCGGGCGGCGAGGCCCAGCGCATCAAGCTGGTCACGGAACTGGCCAAGGTGCGCAGCCGGCCTGGTGATCCGACGGACACCGGCGGCAAGCCCCTGGCGGCCGACAAGCACACCCTATACGTGCTCGATGAACCGACGGTCGGTCTGCACATGGCCGACGTGGACAAACTGATCCGTGTGCTGCATCGCCTGTCCGACGCCGGCCATACGGTGCTCGTCATCGAGCACGACCTGGACGTGATGGCCGAGGCTGACTGGCTGATCGATCTGGGCCCGGAAGGGGGTGAAGGCGGCGGCAGGGTCGTGGCCGAGGGGCCGCCGGAGACGGCCATGGCGACACCTGCTTCGCATACGGGCAGGCATCTGCGCGAGTTCCTCGCCTTGCGCCAGCGTGCCTGAAGCAGCGTCGTGGACCGCGGACCGTCCGGACCGGGGCATCGGTTCGGCAGCGGCCAACTGCCCGATCGGGGTTCGAGGGCTGTCATAATCAAGGCCTGGCTGGCCGCAATGAGGTGGATACGGCGCCATTCATCAACGCAGGGAAACTGGCATGAGCAAACGAACGATACGGATCTGGGACCTGCCGACGCGGCTGTTTCACTGGCTGCTGCTGCTGCTGGTCGTCGCCGCCTTCGTCACCGGCTGGCTGGGCGGAAACCTGATCGAATGGCATGGTCGCGCCGGCATCGCCATCACCGGGCTGTTGGCCTTTCGCCTGGTATGGGGCTTCGTTGGTTCCACCTATGCCCGTTTTGCCCACTTCGTCCCGGGGCCGGGCCGCCTCCTTGCCTATCTGCGCGGTCAGTGGCAGGGCCTGGGGCACAATCCCTTTGGTGCGCTGTCGGTGCTGGCCTTGCTGTCGATTCTGATTTTTCAGGCAGTGAGCGGACTGGTGTCGAATGACGACATCGCCTTCGAGGGCCCGCTCTATGCCCTGGTGAGCAAGAGCACCAGCGACAGTCTGAGCAGTCTGCATCGGCAGAACTTCTGGATCATCATCGCGCTTGTGTCAGTGCATGTGCTGGCGATCCTGTTCTACGCCCGGGTGAAGAAGGACAATCTGGTGAAGCCGATGATCACCGGCGTCAAGGAGGTGCCCGTTGCGCACGCAAGACCGGCACAGGGCGGTGGCGCGCTGGCGGTCGTGCTCGCGCTGGTGGTGGCGGGTTTTACGGTGTGGGCTGCTACTGGTGGCCTGCTGCCACCGCCTCCGCCACCCCCGCCGGCAGGTACCGTACCAAGCTGGTGAGTGCCGATCCGGCGCCCGCTTGAGCACCGGGCGGCATTCTGATTGAGTCCAGGATGAGGCGCGGTCTCATTCAGATCAGCCCGTCCAAACGTGAAAAAGCCGCCCGGGGAAATACCTTCGGGCGGCTTTTTCACGTCATTACCGAAGCTTACTCTTCGCGATACTTGTCGTGACAGGCCTTGCAGGTTTCGCCGGTTGCGCCAAATGCCTTCTGTACCTCGGCCTTGTCGCCACTGGCGGCGACCTTGGCCAGATTGGCGGCGGCGGAGTTGAAGTCGGTGGCGAGCTTGCCCACCTCCTCCATGTTCTTGAAGAACTCAGGCTTCACCCGGGTCTTGACGTCGCCGATGGCCTTGTCGGTGCCGGGTCCGTAGAGCGCGCCCATGCCCGAGCCGGCGATTGCGGCAATGGTGTTGGCGGCCGCCTGGACCTGCTGGGCGTTGTATTCGCCTTCGAGGTTGGCCTTGATCTTGCCCATGTTCCAGGACATGAAGCTGTAGCCGGCCTGGCGGTACTTGATCTGGTCTTCGGGTTTGACCTGGGCGGACGCGGTGCCAGCCAGGGAGAGCGCGAGGATGCCGAGCGCGAGAATTTTCTTCATTGTTGACCTCATGGGTGGATGGAAAATGGAAACGGGGGGAAGCCGACAGAACGCGAACGCGAGCTACCAGAGCCTGGACGCACTGAGACCGCAGCTTTCGCACTTTGGTTCAAAGTCCCTTTATATCAGGACTGGGTGATATTTGGGTTGCATCACCTTGATCCGTCTCCCGATTTCGATTCAAGAATCGCGCGCCGATAGCCGTTGACACGTGATAAGCCACGTTCGTGGCAACAGTGGTCCGCCGATGCGGATATGGAGAAGTAATGATGCGCCGTCTTGCGGATACCCCGATCTGGTTCCGGCTCACCGCCGCCATCTGGCTGATGCTGGTGCTGGCCTGGAGCAGCATGATTGTCTGGGAAACGCGTGTGACCCGTGACATGGCCATCGATCAGGCGAAGGACTTTGCCGCCACGGTCAATGAGATGACCATGGCGGGCCTGACCGGCATGATGATTACCGGCACGGTCGCCCAGCGTGACGTGTTCCTCGACCAGATCAAGGAGTTGTCGGTGGTGCGCGACCTCAAGGTGATCCGGGGTGAGGAGGTGAGCAAGGTGTTCGGCCCGGGTCAGGCCGGCGAAGTTACGGCTGACGCGATCGAACGCCAGGCCCTGACCGACGGCAAGGTACTGATGTCGGTAGAGCGCAACGCGCAGTATGGCGAGCATCTGCGGGTGGTGATGCCCGCGCTGGCATCGCGACGCTGGCTGGGCAAGGACTGCATCGCCTGCCACCAGGTCGCCGAAGGTGTGCCGCTGGGCGTGGTGAGCATGCGCGTGTCGCTGGACAAGGCCGATGCTGCAGCCACTCAGTTTCGCAACAAGAGCATCGTGTTTGCGCTGGTCGTGTCGCTGCCGCTGCTGGGCTTCGTGTACTTGTTCATTCGCCGTTTCGTGACGCGTCCACTGTCCCATCTGGCAGGTAGTCTGGACGATATCGCGCAGGGCGGTGGCGACTTGACGCGGCGCCTCGATGGCGATGGAGACGACGAAATCGGTCGAACCGCAGGGTCGTTCAACAACATGATGGGCACCATCGCGACACTCGTGCGCCAGGTGGGAGAGGCGGCGGCGGCGGTGACGACGGCCGCGCACCGTCTGGCGAGCGGCGCGTCGGATCTGGCACAGCGCTCGCACCGGCAGAATGACAGTTCGGTGACGGCCGCCGCAGCGGTCGATGTGATGAGTGACAACATCACTCACATTGCCGACAGTACGGCCGCAGTGCGGGAACGATCCCACGACAGCCTGGCGCGCTCGCATGAGGGGCAGCAAAGCCTGCAGAAGCTGATTGGCGAAGTGGGACAGGTCGAATCCGCCGTGCGCCAGATGGCGAGTACGGTTGGGGATTTTGTCGACTCGACGCGGGCCATTTCGCGGATGACGCGAGAGGTGCGCGAGATTGCCGAGCAGACCAACCTGCTCGCGCTCAATGCCGCGATCGAGGCGGCACGTGCGGGTGAGCAGGGCCGGGGCTTTGCGGTGGTGGCGGATGAGGTGCGCAAGCTCGCGGAAAAGTCGGCCCGGTCCGCGGGTCAGATCGACGAGATCACGCGCGAGATCGGTCAGCGTTCGGATTCGGTGCAGAGTGCGATCGAAAGCGGTCTGCAGCACCTTGAATCGAGCCGCACGATGGCGGACGACGTGTCACGTGTGCTGGGTGCCGCAAACGCGCTGGTGATGGAGGTGGGCGAGGGACTCGACCGCATCGCGCTGGCGACCGCGGAACAGCGTCGTTCGGGCGCGTCGGTGACGACCAGCATTGACGATATTGCCGGCATGGCGGGCGAGAACGACCGTGCGATCGAGCAGACCGTGCAGGCTGCGCGCGAACTCGAGCAGCTCGCCGCGCGTATGCAGGACTCGGTGGGACGTTTCCGGGTTTAGGGCTGAAGTCCCCGGGCGCTGGCTCAAGGCCTGAATTGGCCGGGCTTGCGCCCGGCCGGATTGCTCATTCGAGACGCAGGGGCACGAAAATCCGCGCTTCACCGCGCTGAATCAACAGTGCGAAGCGTTTGCCCGCAGCCTTCACCAGACCGCGGAACTCGGCAACGCTGCTGACGGCTTGGTTGTTGAGTGCCAGGACGATGTCGCCGCGCTGCAGGCCGGCACGTGCGGCAGGCCCGTCCACGCCCTCCACCACCAGTCCGCCGCGCAGGCGCAGCTGGGTGGCCTCCTGCGAGGTGAGTGCGCGCGCGTTCAGGCCGATGCCGGCGTTCAGGCTTTCAACCTGGCTTGGCGTGGGGCTGCCGGCAGTGCCATCGGCGCTCAGCTCGTCCAGGGTTGCCACCACATCGCGGCTGCGACCATCGCGCCAGACTTCCATGCGGATGCGCGTGCCTGGACGCTTCTCGCCGATCACGCGCGGCAGATCGGCCGATTCGCCAATCGCCTTGCCATCCACGGTCAGGACCACGTCGCCCGGCTGCAAGCCGGCCTTTTCGGCCGCACTGCCCGGTTCCACGTTGGCAACCAGTGCGCCGCGCGCATCCGGCAGGCCGAAGGATTGGGCGAGGTCCTTGTCCACGCCCTGGATGGCGATGCCCAGGCGGCCACGCTGTACGCGACCGTGAGTCACGAGCTGGTCCTTGATGTTCATCGCGACGTCGATCGGAATGGCGAAGGATATGCCCATGAAGCCGCCCGAGCGCGAATAGATCTGCGAGTTGATGCCGATGACCTCGCCCGCGAGGTTGAATAGCGGACCACCCGAATTGCCCGGATTGATGGCGACGTCGGTCTGGATGAAGGGCACGTAAGTTTCATCCGGCAGGCGGCGCGCCTTGGCCGAGATGATGCCGGCCGTCACGGTGTTGTCGAAGCCGAACGGCGAGCCCATGGCGACGACCCATTCACCGACGCGGGCGTCGTCGGCCTTGCCGATCTTCACGCTCGGCAGCTTGGCGGCCTCGATCTTGAGCAGGGCGACATCGGTGCGACGGTCGATGCCGATCACCCTGGCCTTGAACTCGCGCTTGTCGATCAGCGTCACGGTCACCTCGGACAGGGCCGCATCACCATCCTCGCCGGCGACGACGTGGGCATTGGTCAGCACGTAGCCATCCGGGCTGACGATGAAGCCTGAACCGATACCCTGGCGTACGCGCGGCCCCATGCCGGGAGGGCCAGGCTGGCCGGGCATGCCCGGCGTGGGGACGCCGAAGCGGCGCAGAAAGTCGTAGAAGGGATCGTCGGCGAACGGACTCCCTCCGTTCATTGCTTGTGTTTGCTGTTGCACGACGCTGATGTTGACCACCGCGGGACCGACCTGTTCGACAAGGTCGCCGAAGTCGGGCAGGCCATAGCGGTTGGGGGTGACCATCGACCCGCCCGCGGCGTCGGCTTGGGCGAAGGCAGCGGGGATCAGGCTGCCCTGCGGAAGCGTGGCGGAGAGCGCGATGGCTAAAGCACTGACGACGAAAATTTTGCGCATAGCGAATTCCAGGCGGTCTTGAGTGTTGTTTGAACTGAGGGGTGGACGTCGGATTGCGCGTCCTGTTCCCGGGCTTGGAGCTATTATCAGATCAGCCTGACCCGCGCAAAATCAAGCGCGCTTTGCCAGACAGCTCAGAATTTCGCCTGCAGACAGAGTTCTATCCGGCGTCCCACTTCGTTCGCGGGTCTGCCTTGGGGCGACTGTGACTGCTGTGAGCGATTCACCAGTTCCAGGTGCTTACCCAGCAGATTGATGCCACTCAGGCGGACTTCCAGCGGAGTCTCTGTCATGCGAAAACTGCGGGCCACACTCCAGTCGATCGTGGTGTAGGCCGGTACGGTCGAGCTGAAGCCTTGCGCGTAGCTGAAACCGGCGTCGATCGATCCCATGCGCAGCACGCTCAGCATCGAGCGCCATGGGCCCAGCTCCTGCAGCCAGCTCAGGCTTGCGGTATGGGGCGCGATGTTGTTGCGCAGTTTTTCATCTTTGGTACCACGATCGATCATGCTGTGACCGAGGATGAATTCGGTGCCGCGGAATGGGCGGGTGCGCAGTTGGTATTCCAGACCCGTCAGGCGCAGTTGTCCAGGGTGGTTCTCCCAGCGCGTGCCACGCAGGCTCTCGCGCAAGGGGTCCGGGAGAATGCCGGCGGCTGGCAGCTCACCTGGCACAGGATTGCGGACGATGAGGTCCTGGATGCGCTCCTGGAACAGGCGGACATCCAGGGTCGTGGCGTGATTGGCGCTGACCCCCAGGTAGCCGAGCTCGATGCTGTCGATGCGTTGAGGCCCGAGTGCCGGATTCGGCATCTGTCGCCATTGCAGCAGGGTTCCCGATTCGTCGACGATGCGGACATCGACCTGGCGTTCGAAGAGCCCCGGCTGGCGCCAGGCGCGAGAGTAGCCGGCACGCCAGCTGCGGTCTGCAGCTGGCTGCCAGTTGAGGAATGCGCGTGGCGCAAAGCGGGCCGAGTCGCCCTCCACCTGTTCGACCATGCCACCAAAGTTCCACAGCCATTCGGGTGCGCTACGCCACTCGAGGCTGGCGAATACGCGGCGCTCGATGCGTGACTGCTCTCGCGCTGCATAGAAATAGTCCGGCGAGTCGAATTGTGTGTTGCTCAACTCGGTGCCCCAGATAAGGCGACTGCTTGCGTTCAGGCGCTGCTGGCGCTGAAGTTCGAGGGTGTGGTGATCGACCCGTGCACCGTTGCCGGCCATTGCCCTGAGCGATGGCATGACGCCGATCAGAGCTGCGGGCACATTGATTGCGGTGTCGAGCTGCCATGCGTCCTCGGTCGTCTGCCGCTCCCAGGATGCGCTAAGCAACCACTCATCTTCGGCGCTGGTGGCGTGCCGCCACCGCAGCAGCAGCGAATGACCCGTCTTGCGTGCTTCACGCTCCTTGGCCGAGTTGAAGATCGAGCCGGCGTAGCCCTCCTCAATCCTGCTTTCACCGATGTTTCCACTCAGCGTGACTTCGTCATGAGTGTTGAGCTGCAGATCGCTGCGGACGCTGAGTACGTTCGTACGACTGCCATCGCGCAAGCCGTCGAAGCCGTCGTTTTCCTCGTGCCGAGCCGTGATGCGCAGGTTGTGCAGCCCCGTGCCTGCAGTGTGGCGAGCACTCAGCCCCCTGCTGCCTGGCGTTCCTGCAGTGAAGCGGACCTCGCTTCCGTGTTCCGATGCGCTGTGACGGGTCGTGATGTTGACCGCGCCGAGGAAGGCGTTCGAGCCGTATGCGGCCGAGTTCGATCCGCGCAGGACCTCGATCCGCTCGATGTCCTGCAGCAGTACGCGATCGGGAAGCGCATAGAAGTGAGAGCTTGGCGACGGCCGGCCGTCAATCATGACCTGCATGTGCTGAGGAACATCCATGCCCAGACCGTGATACGTGACCCAGTTGCTGCCGTGGCGCTCCTGGGCGACCTGGAAGCCCGGTACCAGACGCATCAGGCGGGCCAGGTTGTGGTAGCCGGTGGCTGCGATCAGGTCGGCATCAATGACTGTGACCGCGCCGGGTGAATCGGGCAGTGACTGGGGCAGTCGGGATGCGCTCAGCACCAGTGGCAAGGATTCGAAAAAAACGGTTTCAGCGCTGGCCGAAGGCAGGGCGATCAAATAAAAAAAGGGGAGCAGCGCGAGGAGTTGGCGCAGTTGGGGGGGCATTTGAAGACAGGCTTTGAAGTTGGCGCACAGTATAGCGACCGCCATTGCGATGCACGGCAGAGCGGCGGACGCGGTAACATCGCGCGATGCCCAACTCGGGCTTTCAGTTATCGCCACTGGGGCCCAGACCATGACCCTGACCGACCTGCGTTATCTCGTCGCCCTTGCCCACGAGCGCCACTTTGGCCGTGCGGCGGAAAAGTGCCATGTCTCTCAGCCCACCCTGTCGGTAGCGGTGAAGAAGGTCGAAGACGAGCTTGGCATCCAGCTCTTCGAACGCAGTGCGTCCGAAGTCAAGATCACCGAAACCGGGCGCCGTATCGTCGCTCAGGCCCAGAAGGTTCTGATGGAGGCCAGCCAGATCCAGGAGATCGCTGCGGCCGGCAAGGACCCACTCGCCGGACCCTTGCGTGTCGGCGTCATCTACACCATCGGACCCTACCTGTTGCCGCGGCTGATTCCGCGTGTGCACCAACTGGCGCCGCGGATGCCGCTGATCATTCAGGAAAACTACACCGCACGGCTGACCGAGGCGCTCAAACGTGGCGAGCTCGACGTCATCATCATCAGCCTGCCCTTTGAGGAAGCAGGCGTCGTCGCCCAGCCGGTCTATGACGAGCCCTTCCGCGTACTGATGCCGGCCGGGCACCCGTGGACAGACGAGGTACGCATCGATGCCCAGCGTCTGGCCGAAGATCAGCTGTTGCTGCTCGGCTCGGGCAACTGCTTTCGCGATCAGGTGCTTGAGGTGTGTCCCGGTTGCCGCAATATCGGCGGCCTGCAGCGCACCCTCGAAGGCAGCTCACTGGAGACGATTCGTCACATGGTGGCGACCGGGCTGGGCGTGACCGTGTTGCCGAGTTCTGCCGCAGATGAGTTGTCGGGGCAGAACCCGCTCGTTGCCGTGCGACCGTTTGCCGAACCCCAACCTTCACGCCGGGTCGTGCTGGCGTGGCGGGTGACCTACCCGCGCAGCGGCGCTATCGATGTGCTGCGCAGGGCGATTCTCGATAGCGAGTTGCCTGGGGTCAAGCCGGTCGGCCGCGCCTGAGCGAGGCGAGGGCTGGCGTGTGTCCCTGGCTCCGGCTCATCGGCGGGCATGAATAAAATGGGCCGCATTTGCGGCCCATTGTTTACGACGAAGCGGCGTTCAGGCCTCGCTTAACCTGCCTTCTTGGTCGTTGCGCGCTTTTTGGCGGGTGCCTTGGCTTCCGTGGCCGGTGCTTTGTCCCCCGCAGTCTTGGCTGCGGCGGTCTTTGCGCCTGCTTTAGGCGTCTTGACTTCAAACTCGAAACCGACCTTGCCATCCTTGCCGCGGACGAGGAATGCCGAGAACTTGCGCCGCGTGCGCGCCGACACGAAGCCCTTCAGCAGATCAGTCTTGCCTTCGGTCAGCAGCTTGGCCATCTGTTCGCGCTCGATGGCTTGCTGCAGGATGATCTTGCCCGAACGGAAGTCGCAACTCCTGCCCGGCCCGACCGATTTCTCGCATACGTAGGCCATGCCGTGCTCGAATACCCGGCTGGCGCACTTCGGGCAGGTGCCGATGCTTTCCTGGGCAGAGAAGTCGACCGGTTCGGCTTCTTCGCCTTCCTTGGGCTGGCCGAAGTCGAACGAAGGCTGTTTGTCTTCGTTGAGCACGATGTCGGCGTTGAACAGCCGTCCCATCTTGTTGCGGAAGCCCAGCAGCGGGCCCACCTTGCCCTCGCGCAGCAGGGTCTCGATTTCAGCGTATTCGAACTGGCGGCCGGCAACGATCTTCCAGGTGCTCCAGTCACAGCCCTGGCAGGCGAACTTCTTGTAGTTCTCCTTGACCACGCTGCCGCACTTCGGACAGGGCGTCTGCAGCGTGACGAAGTCACCAGGCACCGTGTCCGATTCGAAGCGTTTGGCACGCTCGACCACCTCGCGCGCCATGTCGGCGATTTCCTGCATGAACGCTTCGCGGCTCAGTTCGCCACGTTCCATGCGTGACAGCTTGTATTCCCAGCCTCCGGTCAGTTCGGGCGAGGTCAGTGCGGTGACGCCAAGGCCCTTCAACAGCGTGATCAGGGAGAAGGCCTTCGCGCTCGGGATCAGCTCGCGGCCATCGCGGTGGATGTACTGCTCGCTGATCAGGCCCTCGATGGTCTGCGCTCGTGTCGCCGGCGTGCCCAGGCCGCGCTCGGCCATTGCCGCACGTAACTCCTCGTCGTCGACCATCTTGCCGGCGCCTTCCATGGCTGACAGCAGGGTGGCTTCGTTGAAACGCGCCGGGGGCTTGGTCTGCAGCGACTTGAGCAGGATGTCCTCGGTGGACACGGTTTCGCCTTGTTTGACCGGCACCAGTTGCGGGCTGCCTCCGTCCTTGGCGCTGTCCCTCTCGTCGTTGGCGGCCTCCTTGCCATACACCGCCAGCCAGCCCGGATTGACCAGCACCTTGCCCTCGGTCTTGAAGGCCTCGCTTTCGATGCGGGTGATGCGGGTGGTGATCTGGTATTCGGCAGCGGGATAGAACACCGCCAGGAAGCGTTTGGTGACGAGATCGTAGATCTTCTGTTCGGCCTCCGACAGGGTTTTGGGCAGGGTGCCGGTCGGGATGATGGCGAAGTGGTCTGAGATCTTGGCGTTGTTGAAAATGCGCTTGTTCGGCTTGATCCAGCCCTGCTTGACGATCTCGTTGGCGAAGGGTGCGTACTGGTCGGGCAGGCCGCGAACGACGTCATTCACCGTCGGGATGTAGTCCTCGGGTAGTGCGCGGGCGTCGGTACGCGGGTAGGTCAGCACCTTGTGCTTCTCGTATAGCGCCTGTGCCAGCTGCAGGGTGACGCGGGCAGAGAAGCCGAAGCGGCCGTTGGCCTCGCGTTGCAGGCTGGTCAGATCGAACAGCAGCGGCGACAGTTGCGTGGAAGGCTTGGCTTCCTCGCTGACTACGCCGGGCTTGCCTTCGCATTTCGCGCGAATGGCTTCGGCACTGGCCTTGTCCCACATGCGGAAGGCGGTGGCATGTTCGTCGCCCTCGGGCCTCTTGAATTTCTCGTCGAACCAGCGCCCCGGATATTGCCCGGCAGCGGCGCCGAAGTGGGCCTCGAGTTCCCAGTAGTCGCGCGGCTTGAACTTGCGAATGCGGTCTTCGCGCTCGACCACCAGGGCCAGCGTCGGCGTCTGCACCCGGCCAACCGTGGTCAGGTGGAAGCCGCCGGTTTTGGAGTTGAACGCGGTCATTGCGCGCGTGCCGTTGATACCGATCAGCCAGTCCGACTCAGCACGGCAGATGGCGGCGTTGCGCAGGCCTTCGACTTCCTGCGCGGCCCGCAGGTGAGTGAAGCCGTCGCGGATCGCCTGCGTGGTCATCGACTGCAGCCAAAGGCGCTGCATCGGCTTCTTGGTGCCGGCATGCTGGGCGATGAAGTTGAAGATCAGCTCACCCTCACGGCCCGCGTCGCAGGCGTTGATCAGGCCGGTGACGTCCTTGCGCTTGATCAGCCGCGTCAGCAGCTTGAGGCGATCCTCGGTCTTTTCGATCGGTCTGACGGCGAAGTGTGGAGGGATTACCGGCAGGTGGGCGAAGGTCCATTTGCCACGCTTGACCTCGAATTCCTCGGGTATGGTGAGTTCCAGAAGGTGACCCACGGCCGACGACAGTACGTATTCGTCGGACTCGAAGTAGTCCTTCTCCTTGGTGAAGCCGCCCAGCGCACGGGCGATGTCCTGTGCGACGGAAGGTTTTTCCGCGATGATCAGTTGCTTGCTCATGCTCTCTGGCTATGGGGCGGGTTGGCGTGTGCCGGCCTCTGAAGGGTCGGGGCTGAAGCCGCGGATGATAAAGACGCCGCGTTGCGCCTTGCAAGCAGGCTGGCTGGGCTAGTGCACCGTTGGGGTGTAGTCCCAGTCTTCGTCCTCGCTCAGCAACTCATCGACCATCAGTGTGTCGATCGGTTGCTCTTGCTGCCACAACACCATCAATACGATGACTTTCAGCCGATTGAGCGTGATGTTGAACCCCTCCAGCGCCATCGCACGTTCGATGATCAGCTCGCGATGTACGCCCTCGAGCACACCGGCGCTTTCCATCAGTGCGAGAAAACCGCGGCAGTCGGCGCTCAGGTGGATCTGTTCGTCCTCGGTATAGATCCGGACCGAGCGGGCGTCCGGTGCGGTACCTGGATGGATCTCGCGTGCCACGCGGCGCAGGCCGGTCAGCCACTCCAGCGCCTCGGAGATTTCCTCCTCCTCGAAGCCGGCGGCAGACAGCTTGCGTGCAAGCAGGTCGGACTCCGGACAGGCGTCGGCGTGAATGTAGCTTTCGAAGAGATAAACGAGGATGTCGAACAAAACGGCCTCTTGGGGAAACAGCGAGGGAAACGGCAGGCATGCGACCGACGGTGCCATGGGTGGTGGCGATCGTGGATCAGGAAGGGCGGGCGATTCAGGTTCGCTGGATGCGACCGCCGGGCAAACGGGCAATGTGTCCGTCCAGTTCCAAGGGCAGCAGGATGGCGTACAGGGCGTCCACCGTCAAGCCGCAGCGTGGGGCGAGCGTGTCAAGGTCAACCGGGTCATGACCGATCGCCTGCATCACCCGGCTCGCCTCGTCGTCCAGCGGCAGGTGGGTTTGTGGCGAGGCGGGAGGAGCAATGGCAGCGGCGCGTTTCGGCGCCCGCCCTGGCTTCGCTGCGGCGGGTAGAGCGGTGCCCAGCCGGCCTCGCAGCTCCTCGACCACGTCTTCGGCGGTTTCGACCAGCTTGGCACCATCGCGGATCAGGCGATGACAGCCGCGCGCCAGCGGTGAGTGGATGGAGCCCGGAATGGCGAACACCTCACGCCCGCTTTCGGTAGCAAGGCGGGCGGTGATCAGCGAGCCGCTGTTGAGTGCGGCCTCGACGACCAGCACCCCCTGTGCCAGTCCGGCAATGATGCGGTTGCGACGCGGGAAGTTGTGTTGCAGCGGCGGTGTGCCGAGCGGAAACTCGCTGATGATGGCGCCGCTAGCCACCATTTCGCGCGCGAGCGCGGCATTGCGTGCGGGGTAGATGCGATCGATGCCGGTCCCGATCACGGCCACCGTACTGGCGGCCTCGGGGCCAGCGCTCAGGGCGCCGCGATGGGCCGCGGTGTCGATGCCGGAGGCCAGGCCGCTGACGATGGTAAAACCCTGGGCGGCGAGATGGCGGGCGAAGGCTTCAGCGTTGGATTCGCCCTGCGCCGAGGCCGTGCGGGCGCCGACGATGGCGATTGCCGGGCATTGCAGCCGTGACAGGTCGCCCTTGACGTAGAGCAGCACCGGTGGGTCGGCGATGTCGAGCAGCGTGCGTGGATAGGCCTCGTCGGCCAGGGTCAGGATGTGGTTGCCGGGCTCTTCCACCCAGGCCTGCGCGGCTTCGATCCATTCCTGTTTGGGTGCTGTCAGCAGAGCGTCGGCAGCGGCATGGCCGATGACACTGGCCACGGCCGCACGCCCGGCCGCAAATACCTGTCGAGGCAGGCCGAAGGCGGCGAGCAGGCTGCGCTGACGCTCCGCGCCCAGGCCGGGCACGGCGCTCAGGCGCAGCCAGTCGATCAGATCGGTATCGTCAGCCAAGGGCGGAGGACGCGAACTCAGGGCTTGCGCACGGCGTCGCCGACCGTCACCGGCCCATCGGTCTCCATCACCAGGGCGTAGGACACGCGATCGAAGACGCGGAACACGAACACGAGGCCGTAGCGCTTTTCCGGCAGGTTGAAGGTTTCCTTGCCATCTTCGCCGCGATAGACCGCGGTGCCGCGGTTGCGGAACAGGCTCAGCACATGGCCGCGCTCGAGGCCATCGCGCTCGCCCGCGGTGAGGGCGATGACGTGCAGGCGACCGGTTTCGCTGACGCCGCGGTAGATTGACGCCACCCGGCCTTCGATTTCACGTTCCGGTGCATGCGGGGCATACGAGAACACGTTGGGCTGTTCGCTTGCCAGCATCAGGTCGCCGGTGCCGATTTCCTCGACGGCCGAGGTGATTTCCAGGGTCGTCGGCTCACCGCGTTCGGTAACGCGGGCGGTGCCCAGGTAGTCGGCTTCGTAGGCGATGATCTCGCCGCTCAGCGGGTCTTTGAGCGGGCGTGCCGGGCGCATGATTTGCCACACTTCGCTGTCGGCATTGACGTTCTTGGCAAAAATGGTGTCGCCGGCGCCGGTCAGCACACGGCTGGTTTCGGTGGCAATGATGGTTGCTGCGCCGTCGAGGCCGGCCTGATCGATCACCAGCGGCTTGTTCAGGAAGGGGTCGATGATGTGCGCCGGAATGCTCGGGACGGCACTTTCAAGGTCTTCGGTATAAATCTGCGGCTGCAGCTTCTCGGTACCGCCGATGCGTCGGCCGATGGTCAGCCATGGGCCGCTGCGGTCGAGCATGACGACCTGGCCGGGATAGATCAGGTGTGGATTGCGGATCTGGTCGCGGTTAAGCCGCCAGACTTCCGGCCAGCGCCAGGGTTCACTGAGGAAACGGCCGGAGATACCCCATAGCGTATCGCCCTTGACCACGGTGTAAGTGTCGGGCGCGTTGTCGGCGAGCTGCACGCCGGACTGGGCGATCGATGCCGTGCTGAACAGGGTCGCGATACTGAGGAGGAGAGGGAATATAATTCGGATCATTGATCGCTTCCGGTTGTGGGGAGACGTGCGGCTTGAGTTCCGGAACGTCCCTGGCCAGTCTGGGTCATATTTGAGGCGCGCTCAAGGCGCCGCCGCGACCGGTCCCGAGATCCCGGCGCATTTCGCATGCATGAAGGCATGCGAAATCACTTGAAATTCTGCACTTAAAGGTTTATTGCGGCAAGCATTCATGGCTCTACTACACATCCTTCGCTACCCCGATCCCCGACTCCACACTGTCGCCCAGGCGGTGGAGTTCGTCGATGATGACATTCGCCAACTGGTCGCCGACATGGCCGAGACCATGTACGAAGCGCCGGGCATCGGCCTCGCCGCCACCCAGGTCAATGTCCACAAGCGCGTCGTCATTATCGACGTGTCCGAGGACAGGAGCACGCTGATGGCGCTGATCAACCCCGAGATTCTTGAGCGTTCCGGTGAACAGGTGTGTGAGGAAGGCTGCCTGTCCGTTCCCGGAATTTACGAGAAGGTGGCCCGTGCCGAGCGTGTGAAAGTTCGCGCCCTGAACGAAAAGGGTGAATCCTTCGAACTCGACACGGAAGGGTTGCTCGCCGTTTGCATTCAGCACGAGATCGATCATCTCGACGGCAAGGTCTTCGTTGAGTACTTATCTCCGCTCAAGCTCAGCCGCATCAAGAGCAAGCTGGCGAAGAAATCGCGCATCACCGCCTGATGCACGCCACTCCCCTGCGCGTCGCATTTGCCGGCACGCCAGAATTTGCCGCGTGTGCGCTCGAAGCCATTCTGGCAGCCGGGTATGCGGTGCCGCTAGTGTTGACCCAACCCGATCGCCCTGCCGGCCGTGGCATGAAGCTCACGCCCAGCCCGGTCAAGCAGGCCGCGCTGAAGCACGGTATCGAGGTCGACCAGCCCGACAGACTCCGCACCGACGATCAACGTGCCCGCCTCGTCGCCTGCGCGCCTGATGTGCTGGTGGTGGCGGCTTACGGCCTGATCCTGCCCAGGGCGGTGCTTGAGCTGCCGCGTTTGGGCTGCATCAACATCCATGCTTCGCTGCTGCCGCGCTGGCGCGGCGCCGCACCGATCCACCGCGCGATCGAGGCCGGCGATGCCGAGACCGGCATCACCATCATGCAGATGGACGAAGGGCTCGATACCGGTGCGATGCTGCACAGGCGCAGCCTGCCCATCCTGCCGAGCGACACCACTGCGACCCTGCACGACCGCCTCGCCCTTTTGGGCGCTGAGTGCATCGTCGAGGCCCTCGCCGAGCTGCCGCGCGGTGGCTTGAAGCCCGCGCCCCAGCCCGCTGAAGGTGTGACCTACGCCGCCAAGATCGGTCGTGCCGAGGCAACGGTGGACTGGACGCGCCAGGCCGTCGAGCTGGAACGCGCGATGCGCGCCTTCGACCCCTTCCCCGGTCTTGCGTCCTCGCTGCGCGGCACGGTCATCAAGTTCTGGTCGGCCGATGTCGTCGATCGCGCTGGCGAGCCCGGCACCATCCTGGCCGCGGACGAGGCTGGCGTTGTCATCGCCTGCGGGCGCGGCGCGTTGCGTTGCACGGTGTTACAGCGCCCGGGCAGCAAGCGCCTGGCGGCGGGGGAATTTCTGCGCGGATTCGCAGTCTCTTTCGGCGAGCGCTTCGCATCATGCGAAGCGGGTCCGGCTTGATGCGGGGCGCCTCCGCCCCCATCTGTCGAATCAACCCGACTCTTTAGCAAGGACTCCGCAATGTTCGGAAACTGGATCAAGACCTCCATCCTCATGGCCGGCATCGTCGCCCTGTTCGGCGCGATGGGTGCTGCCATCGGTGGCCAGCAGGGCATGCTGATCGCGCTGGTGATGGGCGGTGCGATGAATTTCTGGGCCTACTGGTTCTCGGACAAGGCCGTGCTGAAGATGTACAAGGCGCGCCCGGTCGACGCCAGCACTTCGCCCTACCTGTACAACATGGTGCGCGAGCTGGCGCAGCGGGCCGAGCTGCCAATGCCCAAGGTCTATCTGATCGACGAGGACCAGCCCAACGCCTTTGCCACCGGCCGCAACCCGGAAAACGCGGCGGTAGCGGCGACGACCGGCATTGTGCGCATGCTGTCCGAGCGCGAGCTGCGCGGTGTGATGGCGCACGAACTGACGCACGTGAAGAACCGCGACATCCTGATCTCAACCATCTCCGCCACGGTGGCGGGTGCGATCTCGATGCTGGCCAACTTCGGCATGTTCTTTGGTGGCCGCGATGGCGAGGATCGCCCGAATCCGATCGTGTCGATCGCGATGATGATCCTCGCGCCGCTGGCAGGCATGATCATCCAGATGGCAATCAGCCGCACGCGCGAATTCGGTGCCGATCGCGGCGGTGCGGAAATCTCGGGCGACCCCGAGGCGCTCGCCAGTGCTCTGGCCAGGATCGACGCCTACGCCCGCGGCATTCCGATGCACACCGCTGAACAGCATCCCGAAACTGCGCAGATGATGATCATGAATCCGCTGTCGGGCGGCGGCTTGCGCGGGCTGTTCTCCACCCATCCGGCCACCCAGGAGCGCATTGCCCGCCTGCACGCGATGATCCGGCGCTGATTCGCGAGGCCCTCATTGCACCGCCCCCACCTCGCAATAGCCCGCCCCGCCGCCTGCTCCAGGTCGCGGGGCGGGGCATTGTGAGGACTTAAGTTTGAGGGTGGCGGGCGGCCATGTCGCGTCAGTGCCGTCTAATCTGCTGCTGCAGCCGGGGGGCGGCTGATCGTCTCCAGCCTTGCTTCCTTGCCGTCGATGCTGCGCACATGCACGTCGATCTGGTTGAAAGCGATCTCGATCGCATTTTCCTTGAACAAGGCGTCGATGCGGCGGTTGATCTCGTCGGTCGCCAGATTGCGATCGCCCAGTTCGCGGACATGGATGCGCAGTTCATGGTCCAGTGTGCTGGCACCGAAGCTGAGGAACAGCACCATCGGCTCGGGATCCTTTAGCACCCGCGGGTTCTCGTCGGCGATCTGCCGCAGCAGCTTGCGTGTCAGTTCCAGATCCGAGCCATACGCCACGCCAAGCTTCACCGTCACTCGGGTCACGGTGTCGGTCAGCGACCAGTTGAGCAACTGGCCGGTTACGAAGGTCTTGTTGGGGACGATGATTTCCTTGCGGTCGAAGTCGGTGATGGTGGTGGCGCGAATCTGGATGCGGCTGATCGTGCCCGACAGATCGCCGATGGTGACGACGTCGCCGATGCGCACCGGGCGTTCGAACAGGATGATCAGGCCCGAGATGAAATTGGCGAAAATCTCCTGCAGGCCGAAGCCTAGGCCCACTGACAGCGCCGCCACCAGCCACTGCAGCTTGTCCCAGCTCACGCCGAGCGTGCCCAGGGTGGCGATGATGCCGCCACCGGCGATGAGGTAGGACAACAAGGTGGTGATGGCGTAGGCGCTGCCCTGTGCCAGTTTCATCCGCGACAGCACCAGCACCTCGAGCAGACCGGGCAGGTTGCTGGCGAAGATGAAGGCGAGCAGCGCGATGACGAGCGCCCCGAGGGCGTCGCTGAGGCTGATCGGCACCAGTGTGGAGGCGTCACCGGCGCTGGCGTATTCATACAAGGTGATGTTGTCGAGGTAGGCGAAGACCGTGAGCAGATCTGCCCACACCCAGTACAGCCCGGCCAGCAGTGCACCCAGCAGGCCAAGGTGAATCAGGCGCAGCGACTGCTGGCTGAGCTTCTCGACATTGATCACGGGTCGCTCGAGCACTTCGGAGTCGGTGGTGACGTCCAGCCCGGCTTCGCGCTCGGCGGCTTCGCGGCGCGCGACGATGCGCTGGTGCTCCAGGCGACGTGCCGCCACTGCCAGGCTGCGTACTGCTGCGGCTTCCGCCAGCAGCCAGACGATGAGCAGGAACAAGGTGTCGATCAGGCGGCTGGTGAGTTTCAGCGCCGTGTAGTAATAGCCCATCAGCAGCGCAGCGATCAGGCCCAGTGGCATCAGCGCCAGTGCGATGCCGATCACGACCCTGAGCGGTGAGGGCGCCGCGTCCTGCGTTCGACGATGCGACAGCAGTCGCCCCATCAGCCAGGCCATCACCGCATACCCGGTGAGCAGGGTCAGGATGCCGAGGACGTCGTCGGCAAGGCCTTCGGGCTGATGCTCGGCAAGCGTGACCACCAGCACGACGGCGAGGACGACCAGGCCGAGGTGACGCAGGCGCCGGTGCAGGGCACGACTGAGCTCGGGCCGCCACTCGAAATGGCGCTCCGCAACGCCGCCGGGCGACAGCACGCGGTAGGCGGTGTAGAACACCAGCCAGGCCTGTGCCATGCCGATCAGGCCGATGCCCAGGGTGAGGTTCTGACCGCGTCCGTCGATCTGCAGGGCCAGACCGGCGAGCGCCAGCAGCAGGCTGATGGGCAGCGCCAGCAACATGTTGAGCAGGATTGCAAGGGGTGTGTGATATTGGCTGTCACGCCGCACGTAGCCGATATCGGCATGCAGGCTGTGCAGTTTTTCGCGCAGCCAGCGCCGGCGTAGCAGCAGCACCAGCGAGATCAGCAGCACCGGCAGCAGCACCAGCGGCCGTGCAATGAGGCCCTGCCACAATTGGGTTGTCACCGACTGCCAGGGCACGGCCGAAATCTGGCGTTCGAGTGCGCCCGGCAGGGCTGCAAACCATTCCAGATCAAGCGGACGGTTGCTCGGCACCCAGAACATCTGCTCGTCCAGGGTTGCACGCAGGCGGTCGGCGGTGGCCTGCAACTGATTTTCGTTGAGTTGCAGCGCGACCGACTCGCTGAGTAGCGCATTGAGTTCGCGATTCAGACGCTCGAGCAACTCGGCGCGGGTGCCGAGCAGGGCCTTCAGCGCTTCGAACTCGCCGTCCTCCTGCGCAACGGATTCGCGCGCGAGCAAGCGATCGGCGTAGGCAGCCGGGTTGGCCAGGGCTTCACGCTGCTTGTTCATCTCGAACTGATACAGACGGATGTCGGCGATCTGCTCGGTCAGGCGGGCATCGACGCGGGGCTGCGGCAAGGCTCGGCGCTGTTCGTAAAGGATGCGTGCGAGCAGCGGACTGTCCTGCAGGACACTGATCTGCTCGGCGATCATGCTGCTGCTCCGGTTCAGGGCATCCAGCCGCTGGCGCGTGTCGAGCTTGCGCTGGGTCAGGTCGGCCAACTGCTCGGTGCTGCGCAGCAGGTAGGACGAAAGCTTTTCGTTGGCCGTAGCTTCACGCGCAAGCACGCCGCTGGTGGTTGCGGTGTCGGCATCCGTGCGTGCGAGTTGCTGCAGGGTGTGTACGGTCTCGGCCCGACGGCGCTCACTGATGGCGGTCTGCAGGGTTTCGATATCGCGTTCGATACCGGCGAGTTCGACTTCGGCCAGTTCGCGTTGTGCCTGCCCGAGGTCCTGCAACAGACCGCTGCCCGACAACTGGGCCAGTTGCAGGGCGGACTGGGCATCGAGTGCATACCATTCGGCAGCCAGCGCGTCGCGACGTTCGGCGCTGAGCGTGCGGCCCGCTTCACGGCTGCTGCGCAACGCCGATTCGATCTGCTGCTGGCGTGCCTGGGTGGTGGCAATCTCGCTCTGGGCACGTTCGGCGCTGCTGCTCAGGCTCAGCGCGCTGGCGTCATCGAGTGCGCTGCGCCAGCGCACGAGCTCGGCGTTGCGATCAGCGAGGCGCGCTTCGAGCGCCTCGAGCGGCGTGCCGGTGGTGATTGCAAGCGCGGCGGGAGGGTTGGCCTGGCGCCGCGCGAGGCGTGTCCGCGTGTCGCTGATCTGCGCCGGCGCGCGCTCGAGCTGCTGGCGCAAGGCCGTCAGCCGGCGCCGGCTGTCCTCCGCCGCAGACAGTTGCGCCAGGGCCTGCTGCAGTGCCTGTTTTGCCGCGCCCTGTTCGGCTTCCGGCAGCTTGCGATCGGCGAGCGCATCCAGCCTGGCCTGCAGCTCGCCGGCGAGAGGCTGGGCTGCAGGCTGGGCAAGCGCGAGCATGGGCAGCAGCAACAGGAACAGGAGCAGGGCACGCAAATGGCGCATGAACGGAAGGGATGTGGATGAATGGCGTGGAAGTGTATCCATGCCGCGGCGAACGTGGACACGGACATTGTGTCGATCCGTGGCGCCGGATGGATCAAGGGGTTCGCCGAAGCCTTGGGCAACGGCTATTCTGCAGGCAGAGCTGCACCATTGTCTCTGCTGGATAAAGCGCAAGGGAGTGGATCATGAAGCCTCACGTCTTTGTTGCCATGCCATTCGGTACCAAGCCTGGCCATGACGGCAAACCGATCGACTTCAACCGCGTTTATGAGGATTACCTCGTTCCCGCGCTGTCGGCGGCCGGGCTTGAGGTTTTCCGCGCCGACGAGGAGCAGCGTGCAGGGGACATCCGTACCGACATGTTCCAGGAATTGCTGATGGCCGACCTGGTGGTGGCCGACCTCACGCTCGACAATCCCAATGTTTGGTACGAGCTGGGGGTGCGCCATGCGCTGCGTGCGCGCGGCGTGATCCTGGTGCAGGGTCCACGACCGACGCAACCCTTCGACATTTACACGGATCGCAAGCTGAGTTATAGGCTCAGCGAGGGCCTGCCCGACCCGGCGACGCTCGATGCGGACCGCGATGCGCTCACCCGCATGGCCGTCGAGACGCTGCAGGCCTGGCAGGGAGGAAAGAGCAGCCCGGTCTACAGCCTTTTGCCGCACCTGAACGAGCCCGACTGGAAAACCCTGCTGCTGGCAGAGCGCAATGAGTTCAGCGCCGCCTACGATACCTGGGCGAGCCGCATGGAGGTGGCACGGCAAAAAACCCGTGCCGGTGACATCCTGGTGCTGGCCGACGAGACGCCGACGCGCGCCTTGAGTATCGAGGCCAGGCGCGCGGCGGGCGAGGCCTTGCTGAAGCTGCGCCACTACGACTTTGCGCTCGAGCAGTTCGAGACCGTGCTGGCGCTCGAACCCGAATGCAAGTCGGCGCGCGAGAAGAAGGCGGTGTGTCTGGGCCGGCTGGGCCGCTTCGAGGAGGCGCGTGAATGGGTGCGCCGGCTGACCGAGGACTATCCGCGCGACGCCGAGGTGTGGGCGCTTTCCGGCCGCGTCGAAAAGGACAACTGGTTGAGCCGCTGGCGACGTGAGGGGGCAGCGAGCGCCGAGCTGCGTGAAGCCGCGGCGCGTGAGGATGCCGCGCTGGCCGACGCCATCGAACCCTATCGCAAGGCCTTCATCGCCGATCCCGCGCACCACTATTCGGGCATCAACGCACTGACCCTGCAGATGCTGCGCCGCCACCTCGGTGGCGAGGCCGAACCGGTGCTGATCGACAACCTGGTGGGGGGCGTGCTATGGGCTGCGCTGACCGCGCAAGAGCGCAGCCACAAGGACTACTGGGCGCGCGCGAGCTATGCCGAACTGTGCGTGCTGGTGAATCCGCTCGAAACGGTGCGCAAGGAATATGGCGCCACCGCAGCGGCGGCCAATTGCGACTGGTTTGCGCTCGACTCCAGCCGGCAGACTCTGTGCCTGCTGCATCAGCTTGAGTTTCGTCCGGTGGAGACCGCTTCGGCGCTCGATATCATCGATCGCGAGCTTGCGCGCAGTACGCCGCCTTTTCAGCCTCGCCAGGTGTTTCTCTTCAGTGGCCACATGATCGATGCCCCCGACCGTGCCAACCCGCGCTTTCCAGCGGGTAAGGAGAGCATCGCCGCGCAGCGTATCGCCGCGGCACTCGATGCGCTGGGCGCCGGCCCCGGCGACCTTGCGCTGGCACAGGGTGCCAGTGGCGGTGACTTGTTGTTCCTCGAGGCGTGCAAGGCGCGTGGCCTGCGCCTGCGCCTGATGCTGCCGTTCGCCGAGCCGGAGTTCATCGAGCGCTCGGTGCTGCCGGTGGTCGATGGCGCCCACTGGTGCGAGCGCTATTACAGCTTGCGTGCGGATCTGGCGGACCCACCGCGCATCATGCCTGTCGAACTCGGCCCGCTACCCAGGGTCGGCCGCGACGAGACGATGAACCCCTACGAGCGCTGCAACCTATGGTTGTTGAACACCGCGCTTGCCTGGGGTATCGATCGGGTGCGCTTCATCTGTCTGTGGAATGGTGCCGGTGGCGACGGCCCCGGCGGTACCGCCCACATGTATCAGGAAGTCAGGCGTCGCACCGGCCGGGTCACCTGGCTCGATACCCGTACGCTGTGGTGACGCGCGTACGTGGATCGCCCTGTGCCCTGCGCGACCCGCGTGGCGCAGGGGTCGATCTTGATGCTGTGAGACCCACCAATCCATCCGGATAACCAGGATGGATACTCAAAAATGATCGCTTGAGCCGTTGTCTTGCAACGATTATCGTTCCGGCTCGACGGTACACAGGACGAAAGACATGAGCGACCAGATCCAACGCATGAAGGTGCTGGGTGCCGGCATCTTCAGCCTGATCCTGGGCATGGGGGTCGCGCGTTTCGCCTACACGCCGCTGCTGCCGGTCATGCAGGCGCAGGCCGGGCTGGGCCTGGCCGAGGGGGGCTGGCTGGCGGCAATCAACTACGCCGGTTACCTGACAGGGGCGCTGATCGCGGCCTCGATCAGCGATCTGGTGTTGAAGGATCGCCTGTTCCGCATCGGCATGGTGCTGGCGGTACTGACCACGGCAATGATGGGGCTGAGCGATGATTTCGCGGTGTGGGCGGTGTCCCGCTACCTCGCCGGCCTGTCGACCACGGCGAGCATGCTGCTGGGTACCGGGCTGATCCTGAACTGGCTGATCCGTCACAACCACCGCAGCGAACTGGGCATCCACTTCGCCGGCATCGGTCTCGGCATTGCAGGTTGCTCGCTGGCGGTGGCGCTGATGAGCAATGTGATGGACTGGCGCGAGCAGTGGTTCGCATTCACCGCGATCGGCTGCGTGCTGCTGATTCCGTCCCTGGGCTGGCTGCCTGCGCCCGACACCAGCGCGCTCACCAAGACCGGTGCGGCGATGCACGACAACCCACCCAGCCCGCTGTTCCTGCGTCTGCTGATGGCCTCTTACTTCTGCGCGGGGGTGGGCTACGTCGTCAGTGCCACCTTCATCGTTGCCATCGTCAACGGTCTGCCAGGGCTTGAGGGCAAGGGCAGCTGGAGCTTTATGGCCATCGGTCTGGCGGCTGCGCCTGCCTGCATCATTTGGGATCTCATCGCTCGTCGCATCGGCGATCTTAACGCCCTGACCCTGGCCGGGATGCTGCAGATCGTCGGCATCCTGCTGCCGGTGACGCTCGGTGGCATGGCCGGCGCGTTTGCCGGTGCGCTACTGTTCGGCTGTACCTTCATCGGCATGGTCAGCCTGGTGCTGACCATGGCCGGGCGCTACTACCCGACCCGACCGGCGAAGATGATGGGCAAGATGACCATTTCCTATGGTGTTGCGCAGATCTTCGGCCCGACCGTAACCGGCTGGCTGGGTGCCACGTTCGGCAGCTACGCCGGCGGACTGTATGTCGCCGCTGCGATGATGGTGTTGGGTACGGCCCTGCTGGTGGTGCTGAAGGGGGTGGAGCGGCGCGACCTTGCGGCAGGCACGTTGCGCCCTATGCGAGGCTGATGCTGCGCACGTCCAGCGCAAAGCGGCCGGCCTGTTGATCGGCAATCATCAGTCCCACCTGGCGCAGCCGCGCAACTTCGAGCGCCGGAGCGCCGGGTACGGCGCGGCCACGATAAACCGGACGGAAGTCTGCAAGCGGCAGATCCAGCGTCACCCATTGCCCGGCGGGCGCAGTGAACGCGGCCTGATAGCTGACGCCGTCGAAGGCGTCGTCGGTGCGCAGATTGAGCTTGTACACACGACCATCGCCGCGCACTTCAAGCATCAGGGTCGTCGCATCCGGAGCACCGATAGGCTGTGGGGCGGAGCGGACCGAGGCAAAGCCGCCGTTGTTGTCGAGCGAGACCTCGCCCTCGAACACCGCGTGACCTGCGCTGTCGTGCCGCAGCTGGCTGCGTGACACGCCGCCCATCACGCGGTCGTCGATGGCCGACCAGGTGCCGGCGGTGTCGGTACGGCGGAAGTCAAACAGCAGTTTGTCCATGTTTCTGTCCTGCTCCAGTCGGTCGCCATGGCCCCTTTGGCTGCGTGCTTGCGTCTGGCGGCTATGACGATGCGCTGTGACAGACGCCGCCCGCTCGGGCAGAAGGGCCAGATTGCCACGTTACACCCGGTTTCCTCGAGGGATTTGATGTATACCGGTGCCGCGGGATGCGTTGCATGGTATTTTTCTGCCGGCTGCGTAAGCATGTCCACGTGTCGCGCAAAGCGACCGGGAGTCGCCACTGGGTTGGCGCCACGAGACCAAAATCTAGGGGAAAAGAATGGCTGAGGGGAAATCCAAGATCATCTACACGCTCACGGACGAGGCGCCTTTGCTGGCCACGTGCGCGTTTCTGCCCATTGTCCGCACCTTCACCGGGCCGACCGGCATCGAGATCGAGACTGCGGACATCTCGGTGTCCGGCCGTGTGCTGGCCGAGTTCCCGGAGTATCTGACCGAAGAGCAGCGCGTGCCGGACACGCTGGCCGAGCTCGGTCGGCTGACCCTGCTGCCCGACACCAATATCATCAAGCTGCCCAACGTCAGCGCCTCGGTCGGCCAGTTGAAGGTATGCATCAAGGAATTGCAGGCCAAGGGCTATGCCATTCCCGACTATCCGGAAGATCCGAAGACCGACGAGGAAAAGGCGCTGCGCCAGCGTTATGGCAAATGCCTGGGTTCGGCGGTGAACCCGGTCCTGCGCGAGGGCAACTCCGACCGTCGCGCGCCGCAGGCGGTGAAGAACTACGCTAAGAAGAACCCGCATTCGATGGGCGAGTGGAAGCAGTGGTCGCAGACTCACGTCTCGCACATGCACCACGGCGACTTCTACCATGGCGAAAAGTCGCTCACGCTCGACAAGGCGCGCGACGTCAAGATGGAACTCGTCACCACGTCGGGCAAGACCGTCGTGCTCAAGCCCAAGGTCTCGCTGCTGGACGGCGAGATCATCGATTCGATGTTCATGAGCAAGAAGGCGCTGTGCGAGTTCTACGAGCGTGAGCTCGACGATTGCCGCGAATCCGGCATCCTGTTCTCGTTGCACGTGAAGGCGACGATGATGAAGGTCTCGCACCCCATCGTCTTCGGGCACTGCGTGCGAATCTATTACAAGGACGCCTTTGCAAAGCACGGCAAGCTGTTCGAGGAGCTGGGTATCAACGTCAACAACGGCATGGTCGACCTTTACGAGAAGATCAAGACCCTGCCGGAGTCCAAGCACGACGAAATCATCCGCGATCTGCACGCCTGCAACGAGCACCGTCCCGAGTTGGCGATGGTGGATTCGGCCAAGGGCATCACCAACTTCCATTCGCCCAACGACATCATCGTCGATGCGTCGATGCCAGCCATGATTCGTCAGGGCGGCAAGATGTGGGGTTCGGACGGCAAGCAGTACGACAGCAAGTGCGTCATGCCCGAGTCCACTTTCGCCCGCATTTACCAGGAGATGATCACCTTCTGCAAATGGCACGGCAACTTCGATCCGCGCACGATGGGCACGGTGCCGAACGTCGGCCTGATGGCGCAGAAGGCCGAGGAATACGGCTCGCACGACAAGACCTTCGAGATCACGGAGGACGGTGTTGCCAACATCACTGACATCGCCACCGGTGAAGTGCTGCTCGCACAGAACGTTGAAGCGGGTGACATCTGGCGCATGTGCCAGGTCAAGGACGCGCCGATCCGAGACTGGGTGAAGCTGGCCGTTACCCGTGCGCGTAACTCCGGCATGCCCGCGGTATTCTGGCTCGACCCCTATCGTCCGCATGAGAACGAGCTGATCAAGAAGGTGCACACGTACCTGAAGGACCACGACACCAGTGGTCTCGAGATCCTCGTCATGTCGCAGGTGCGCGCGATGCGTTACACGCTCGAGCGCGTGGCGCGCGGTCTGGACACCATTTCGGTCACCGGCAACATCCTGCGCGATTACCTGACCGATCTGTTCCCGATCCTGGAACTGGGCACCAGCGCAAAGATGCTGTCGATCGTGCCGCTGATGAACGGTGGCGGCATGTACGAGACCGGTGCTGGCGGCTCGGCGCCCAAGCACGTGCAGCAGCTTGTTCAGGAGAATCACCTGCGCTGGGACTCGCTGGGTGAGTTCCTCGCGCTTGCGGTGTCTTTCGAGGATCTCGGCATCAAGACCGGCAACAACAAGGCGCTGGTGCTGGCCAAGACCCTGGATTCGGCTACCGGCAAGCTGCTCGACGAAAACAAGTCGCCTTCGCCCAAGACCGGCAAACTCGATAACCGTGGCAGCCAGTTCTACCTGGCCATGTTCTGGGCGCAGGCCCTGGCCGCACAGACCGAGAGCGCCGAACTTGCGGCCCACTTCGCCCCGCTTGCCAAGGCGTTGACCGAGAACGAGGCGAAGATCGTCGAAGAGCTGAACGCGGTGCAGGGCAAGGCGGTGGATATCGGTGGCTACTACAAGGCCGATGCCGCGAAAACCGTCGCGGTGATGCGTCCTAGCCCCACGCTCAACGGCATCCTCAAAGCCGCACGCGCCTGACACAAGGCCGGACTTGCCCGGCCGCCTGTCACCTGCAAGCCGGTGGCCTCCTCGTGAGGCTCACCGGCTTTTTCATGATTGGACTCTTGCGCACGCGATGACGGCAGGGGAACTCCACGTCGTTCGCGTACACTCATGGCAGTCATTCTTCGCCGTGCAGGCCTTGCCATGATCCATACCCTCAAACAGCTCTTCTCAACCCTGTTCATGCCGCCTGGAGCCGACGCGGCAGCGCAGGAGCACGTTCTCCGGCTCGCTTCGGCGGTGCTGTTGGTGGAGATGATGCGGGCCGATCACGACTGTCGGCAGGTGGAGCGCCAGGCGGCGGTTGACGCGTTGACGGCCGGGTTTGGTCTTGCCGATGACGAGGTGGCGCGTTTGCTTGAGCTCGCCGATACGGTCGCGCGCGATGCGTCCGATCTCTACAGCTTCACCTCCAGACTCAAGGATGGCTTCAGCCTCGAGCAGAGGGTGCGCATGGTCGAGCAGCTGTGGCAGGTCGCTTTCGCCGACGGCTATCTCAGTCACCATGAGACCCAGCTCATGCTCAAGCTCGGCGATCTGCTCTACATTCCGCGCGCTGACTTCGTCGCCGCCAAACAACGTGCCCGCGCGGCGGCTGGACTTCCAGCGGCGTAAGCATCCCTTGCCGCCGTATTGCGTGTGTGGGCCGGCTTGACGCTGACTCCATGCCTCACGTCACACACCTCACCTCACACGCTTTCGCTCATGGCTTCCACTTCAGATCTGCGCGCGCTCAGCGCCCACTTTCCGCACCCTGGGCGGCTGGAGCGCATCCTGCTCCGGCCAGCCCGTCGCGCCGCGCTGCAGGCGGTTGATACGGTGCTCGCGCTTGCCGATCATGGTCTGGAGGGTGATCACAAGACCGCTCGCGCGCCTGGTCGCAACGGCGGCGGCAAGCGCCAGGTCACGCTGATCCAGGCCGAACATCTGGCGGTGATCGCGGCGCTGAGCGGGAGAGGCGAACTCGACCCCGCCCTGTTGCGACGCAACCTCGTGATCTCGGGCCTGAATCTGCTTGCCGCGCGCGCGCTGTTTCGGGACCAGCCGCTGGTTCTGCGTATCGGCGCGGAGGTCGTGCTTGAGATCAGCGGCCCCGCCGACCCCTGCTCACGAATGGAAGAAGTGCTCGGTGCCGGCGGCTACAACGCGATGCGGGGCCACGGCGGCATGACTGCGCGAATTCTGGCAGGCGGTTTGTTGCGTGTGGGTGATGTGCTGAAGGTGGCGCCAGCCGCCGCTTGAGCATGGCGCCGGCGGTCACGTGCCACGGGTGGCCTTCCGCGCTGCGTCTTTCAGCCCGCGCGGCACTCGTTGGCGAGCGGGGTCTGTGTTCTGCCGTCGAGCAGCAGGCCCTTCCACGGCAGGTCTATCCACACCAGACCGCTGACGTGATCTTCGAAGCGCGGCAGGCCGGAGTAGGACGGGTCGCGCTCGAGCTGGTAAGTGTTGCCGTTCCAGGCGAGCTGAATGCGGTGATTGACGCGGTCGCGCATCTCGCGCTGCATCCCTAGCCGCACGCCCTGCTCACAACGGTAGTTGCCGCTCGACAGGGTAAACTCGAACTGACCGGTCTGGCTGGAGATGCCGTCGCCCGCGCCCACTATTGGCGGCGCCTGGGTCGCGCAGGCGGAAAGCAGAAAAGCGGTGGCAAGCGCGGGCAGAGCGGGGTGAATCATGGGTCAGGTCCTCCTTGAGGCATTCTCCGATTGTAGCCGACGCCCCCGGCCAGGCCAGGGTATGGGCCCCAGCCTGCAGAAGTTGTCGAATTGCGGCGGCGTTCCCCGGGCCGGGCGGGTCTTGCCTTACTTGAGTTGCAGCACGCTGTCGTCCCACTTGTCGTGCTTCTGCAGCCCGAGCAGGTTTGCCACCGTGGCGGCGATGCTGGACAAGCCGGCGGTTTCGGTCCGCTGCAGGCCCAGCCTGCCGCCGCTGACCTTGTCATAAAGGATCAGCGGTACCGGATTCAGCGTATGGGCGGTCTTGGCCTTGAACGAACCGTCCTTGTTCTGCGCCGGCTTTCGGGTCTTCTTGTCGAGCTCGAACATCTCGTCAGCGTTGCCATGGTCAGCGGTGATCAGTGCTACCCCACCCGCGGCATCGATTGCCGGCAGCAGGCGCGACAGGGCGAGGTCGACCGCCTCGATCGCCATCGTCGCGGCGCGGAAGTTGCCAGTGTGGCCGACCATGTCGCCGTTGGCGTAATTGCAGCGCAGCACCTTGTAGCTGCCCGACTGCAGCGCGGCGATCATGGCGTCGGTGATCTCGGCCGCCTTCATCCACGGCCGCTGTTCGAAGGGTACGACGTCGCTCGGCACTTCCTGCCAGGTTTCGCCAGCGAACTTGCCCGAGCGGTTGCCGTTCCAGAAATAGGTGACGTGGCCGAATTTTTGCGTCTCCGAGCAGGCGAACTGGGCCAATCCCGACTTGCTGAACCACTCGCCCGAGGTGTCCTTGATGGCCGGCGGGGCGACCAGGAAACGCTTGGGCAGTTGCAGGTCACCGTCGTACTGCAGCATGCCGGCATAAGTCACCTGTGGCCTGCGCACGCGATCGAACTGGCTGAAGTCGTCGTCGACGAAGCTGCGGGTGATTTCGAGCGCACGGTCACCGCGAAAGTTGAACAGGACCACCGCATCGCCGTCTTCAATGGTGCCGATCGGCTGGCCACGGCCATTGTCGTCAAACTCGGCGATGACGAACTCGGGCAGGTCCTGGTCGATGGTGCCGGGGTGCTTCTCGCGCAGGCCGTGCACCGCCGCGGTGGCGTTGGCAAATTGCGGGCCTTCGCCCAGCACGTGGGTGCGCCAGCCGCGCGCCACCATCGGCCAGTTGGCGTCGTAGCGGTCCATGGTGATGGTCTGGCGGCCGCCGCCGGAGGCGATGCGGGCATCGAAGCCGTCGGTGCTGATGTCGCGCAGGAAAGCCTCGAACGGCACGATGTAGTCCAGCGCACTGGTTTCAGGGACGTCGCGGCCATCGAGCAGGGCATGGATGCGCACTTTTTGCACGCCCTCTTCCTTCGCCCGCAGCACCATCGCCCGCAGATGGTCGATGTGGCTATGGACGTTGCCGTCGGAGAACAGGCCGATGAAGTGAATCACCCCCGTCTTTCCGTTTGCGCCCGTCTTGGCGCCGGCAACGACGTCCTTCCAGGCACTGCCCTCCCAGATCGTCCCGTTGGCGATGGCGCTGGCGACCAGCGCCGCACCCTGTGCATAGACCTGGCCGGCGCCAATGGCGTTGTGGCCGACTTCGGAGTTGCCCATGTCATCGTCCGAGGGCATGCCCACCGCCGTGCCATGAGCGCGCAGCGTGATGTTCGGATACTCGGTGAACAGGCGGTCCAGCGTCGGCTTGCGCGCGGCATCGATCGCACTGCCGGGCGTTTGCGCGGAAATGCCGTAGCCGTCCATGACGATCACCACGACGGGGCCCTGTACACCCGCGAAGGCGGGGAATTTCTGCAGCATGGTCGCTTCCTGAAGGAGAGAGTCGGCTCCGGTGCAGCATGAAGCGTGCTCGGCACCGGGCAAACCACTATTTTCCGTCAAATTGGTTGCGGAATTACAGGGGTGTTTTTAAATGAGACGCTGCTCGGGCCCTGCGTTCAGGCCGACCAAAGTGCCGGGCCGGCGGCATCACGATAGGTCAGGTAGGCGCGCAGGTCGAATTCGTACTGGTGGTACTGCGGCTCCATGTGCAGGCAGAGTTGGTAGAACGCTTTGTCGTGGTCGCGTTGGCGCAGGTGCGCAAGTTCATGCACGACGATCATGCGCAGGAACTCCTGCGGCACCTGGCGGAACAGCGTGGCGACGCGGATTTCGCGTTTGGACTGCAGCTTGCTCCCCTGCACGCGCGAGATCGTGGTGTGGGTCCCAAGTGCGTTGCGGATCACATGCAGCGTGTTGTCGAAGCACACCTTGCTCAGCGGCGTGGCACTGCGCATGGTGTTGGCCTTGAGTGCCTGCACGTAGTCGTACAGGGCGCTGTCCGAGCGCACGTCGTGCGCGCGGGGATAGCGCTTCAGCAGCACCTCAGCGAAGCGGCCGGCCTCGATCAATGCCAACACGTGCTGCCGAAGCTCGGGTGGGTAGCCGGCAAGGTAGCCAGGGGCCGCCCGAGCGTGGCTGGAGCGAGTGCCGGCAACGCTCAAGGGGCCAGCCCCGCGAGACCAGGTACGGACTGAAGGGGCGGCTGCACTCCAAACGTCCGTGTCGTGAGCTGCGAGACGGCTCTCCTGCGGCGCGCCAGCAATACCAGAGCAGTTGCCAGCAGCAGCAAACTGCCCGGCTCCGGCACAGCCTGGGCGAACGCGCCGGCGATGCGGGCGTGCGCTGCGGCGGTCGGGTGGAAGTCGTCCCAGAAGATGTAATCGTCTGGATTCGAACACGCTTGCGTCAGCAGGCAGCCGTCTGTCGCATTGCTGAAGCCGGATGCAGCCGGGTTCGACACGATGTCGTTAAAGAGCGCGAAGGTGTCGAACTGGATGATGTCGGCTGGAAGGGCGGCATCCAGTCCGGTGAGCAACTGCGCCAGCGTGGCGTTGAACCGGGTCGAAAACAGACTGGCCTGTGTTTCCACGCCGACCATCCGGGCGAAGGGTGTCAGCGCCAGATCGGGCAGGTTGGGAACGAGGATGGTCGATGCGCCCATGCCGGCTAGTGCCCCGACGTAGCTCGAGATGTTCTGTGCTGCGGCGGTGGGGTCGTCCAGCGTGAGGAAATCGTTTGCGCCCCCCAGACGAAGTACAGGGCATTCGGGTCGGCCATTCCGCCGAGCATGGGCAACATGGACTGATAGAGGCCAAGTTGTTGCGCCATGCCGGGCAGGCCGTAAAGGCCTGCGCTGTTTGCGCTGCCGCCGTCACCGAAACTGCCGATCCCGGTGGTGGAGCCGGAGATGGCGAAGCTTAAGAAATTCCCCGCATTGGCGCCACCGGGCAGGATCGCATCGGCGAGGCGCTCAGCGGCGGTGGGGCCGTTGGAGTAGTGACCCTCGACGTACGGCGGACAGGGGTGCCCAGGGTCACAGGCCCCACCCAGAAGCTTGTAGATGCTGGCTACCGCAGAGGGGTTGCTGCCCGCATCGGACAGACTGTCGCCGAAGACGTAAAGGCCGCTGTAGGGGCTGGCCCAGGCGCTTGCGCCCAGCAGCAGACTGACGCAGGCAGAAACGAGGAACTTCAGACTTGATCTCATGATGGACGCTCCGTGTTCGATGACGATACGGCGGTGCCCGACGATGTTCTGGACCCATGCCGCGGGGGGTGACAGACGGGCTACATCATGAACCGAAGTTGAAGCGGACAAAAGTGCGGTGCCGAGAGCATCTGGAGTGGACCGATCTGGCAGGCTGTCCGGCCTTACTTCTTGAAGTCCTTGTGGCACGATTTGCAGCTCGCCTCGACCTTGTCGAAGGCCGCCTGCGCAGTGTCCTTGTCGTGTGTCTGCGCCGCCACCACCAGCTCGTCGCTGAGCTCGAAGAAGGCCAGCCGTTCGCGCTCAAAATCCTGCGGACGCTCCCATACCGCGGCCTTGGCCTTGGTCGGCGGATAGTTGGTGTCGGGGGCGAAATGCGTCCAAGGCGCGTCACGCCGGCTCACCACCTCGGCAGCCAGGCGGGCGAACTCGTTGGCGCGATAGTCGTCGGTGCGCAGCATCTTGCCCATTGGCTCGAAGCTGCGCAGCATAAGCTTGAAGGCGTCCTGACGGTGCTTGACCGGCTGTCCGGGGCGGGTGTCCTCGACCGGGCCGCTACAGGCGCTGAGGGTGAGTAGGAGGAGAAGGGAGGAAAGGGTGAGTCGGGACATGGCTTGGTTGGGGATGCTCTACGAGTGGTCGGAAGCGGCTGCGCGAAGGTCCCCAGTCCTGAGGGCGGAAACCTGAGGACTTGAGGCTTAAGGACTGAGGCTTAAGGACGAAGCCGTTTTCGACCGTTGTGGCTGCAAGTCGTTCAGGGCGATGTCTACACCCGCAACAGCAAGGTCTTCAGCGGCGGGTTGTTGTCGTGGCTGGGGAAATCCGCTTCCGGAGCGATCCACTGTGCTTCGCGCACCGGCCTGCCAGCCTTGACGGCGCTGCGCTCGAGCTGGTCGAGCCAGTCTTCACGCGATACACGGGCGTCGTTGTTGCAGCAGATCAGGGTGCCGCCCTCTTCGGTGGCGAGCAGCGCAGGCTTGAACAGCGCGGCGTAATCGCGCACCAGATCGACGACGCCAAACGCGCTCTTGGCATAACGCGGCGGATCGAGGAAGACCAGATCGAAGCGGTGCGGCGCCAGTTCGGGGAAGGGGGGAAGGTGCTTGCCGCGCACCATCTTCGCCTGGCCGAGGCCGGCATACTGGCGCAGGGCGGCGAAGGCGTCCGACTTCACGAAGCGCAGGCGGATGGGCAACTCGTTGAGGCGAGCATTGTCCTTGCCGACAGCAAGACTGGATTCGGCGAAGTCCACATTCACCACATGGCGCGCGCCGGCCTTGGCCGCGGCGACACCGACGCCGCAGGTGTAGGCGAACATGTTGAGCAGCGATTTGCCTTCGGCCTCCTGCATGACGCGGCGGCGTGCTGCGCGCAGGTCGAGGAAAAGCCAGGGGTCCTGTCCCGCATGGCGGGCCTGAAAGCGGTAGCGCACGCCAAGCTCGCTGAATTCCGAGGGCTGCTCGGCGATGGCCTGCTGCTCGGGCGACAGCGTATTCACCGTGCGCGAATTCTTGCCGCTGCGGTCGTTCCACACCAGCGGCAGGCCGGGCATGGCGGTGGCGTAGAAAGCCTCAAGCTCGGCCAGTTGTTCGGTGGTCAGGGGGCGGTGGAAGGTTTGCGCCAGCAGCACGGCGCCGTAGCGGTCGACCGTGAGTCCGGGGGCGCCTTCGGCCGTGCCGTGGAACACACGGTAGGCATCGGTTTGTTCAGCGTGCAGCGTGGTGATCAGGTCTGCGCGGGCAGACAGGGCGGCCGACAGCAGGTCGGTGAGGGAGGAAGACATGACGGTTCCGACGCGGGGCGCGTCAGTATGCCCTAGCGCGCGCCCGAATCTTCCATGTTCTTCGTTGATCTTCCTCGTCGGTCAGGCGTCAGACGTCCCGCTGGGCAGGTCGTGATGGCAGCCCGCGCCGCAACAGGGGGCCAAGCGCCGCGCGGAAGTGATGGTTGTGCAGACAGATGCCCCCCACGAGGCCGACCAGGCAGCCGAGTACGGTGTCGAGGAAGCGCGACTGGA
>Ga0073904_10000147_pt1 | contig 46119 bp, 38 predicted proteins | sample KloWWTrecipitate_FD_66668 | JGI IMG/M metagenome (GOLD analysis project Ga0073904, IMG submission 66668) | Active sludge microbial communities from Klosterneuburg, Austria, studying microevolution and ecology of nitrifiers - Klosterneuburg... | ecosystem: Engineered > WWTP > Aerobic digester >... | reverse complement strand
AGTGGCGGCAAGGTGACCAACCGAGATTCGCCCGGTCCCAGTGCGAGCGCCTGCACCCAGGATCCAGTCGAGAGCGTGGCGGTGGTTGCCACCGCCCCGGCACGGACGATGAGCGCAGGCGGCACGGCGGGGGATCGGGAGTCGAGCCTCCGGATGTCGATCACCATGTCGGCCACCGACTCGGCGCGGGTCCAGAACCCGGGCGGCTCCATGAACGCATCGTCGTCCAGAAAGAACACGCGAAGGTCACCGTAGCGCGACGCGCGACGGGCCGTGCCCGCCGCGCCTGCCACGTTGTCGCGGGTGAGCCGTGGCCTGAGGACGGCCGCCGAGACGGTTTGCGTCGCCCGCGCGTCCGCGGTAATCGTGAGGGCCTGCGCGCGGACCGGCAGATGGAGCACGAGGGCGCCGGGCTGAGTCTGGCCGTTGAGGTCGAGAACATCGATGGGCTGTCGGGACCGCCCCACCAGCACGTTCACGCGCCCTTCGGGCTGGCGAACTCCGGTGAGGACCACCTCGTAGTCGCCGGCTGGCACCAGCGGCGCCGCAAACAGCGATGGCGCGCCCGTTCGCGCCGGCCCACGTAACGCGCTGGTCAACTGGAGGCGCGCTGGGACGTCGGCCACCCGCAGCCGCCGGACAGGCCGCGACTGCCAGCCGACGGCGTGCCAGGACGAAGGCCACCGCTGCACGAGGTCGAGCGCCGAGGTGTTCGGGGTGAACGCGCCGCCGTCATGGCGGTTCCACACGACGGTCGAGGCAACCATCACCGTTACCGCCGCGGCGCCAGACACCCATGTCCAGGCGCCTCCGAAGCGCCGGGATAGCCCGAGCGCCACGCCTCCCAGCAAGCCGCCGGCCACCACCCAAATCGCCGCGTCTCCCAGGGCGATCCCCGGTGCGTCGCGGTGCAGGCTGGGCCAGGCGAGCGGGAGGTTCACGCTGCGATTGACCCAGTCGAGCATCAGGTCGACCCCGTCGCGGGCGTTGTACAGCAAGGCGCCCTCGTCCACGCCGATGCGCGGGATGAGCATCAGCGCTCCGAGCGCCAGCAGCACGAGCGCCACAGCGCGGATACCAGCCCCGGCCCTCGACCAGAGCATCCCGAGCGGCAACGCGGCGGCGGGCAACACCGCCACGAGGAATCGCGCCGGAGCGCTCAATCCCGCCCACCACATGCGATACGAGGCGACCGCCAGCGCGTAGGGCACGACCAGCAGCGCAAGTTCGACTGCCAGCCGCGGATGGCAGCGCGCCAGGGAGACCATCCCGAGGAGGGCGAGCGCGTACAGGGGCGCGTTGGTCACCAGTCCGAACTGCTGATCGACGAGGAGGCCGGGGAGCCCCGGCGCCAGGTTCGACCACGCGCTCTGCGTGTAGTGGCCGTAGGGCGCGGCCGGGTTGGGCGTCCCCCAGATCACCCAGAAATACCCGAACCAAATCGCCGCCGACAGCACCGGGGCGGCCATCAGCACGCCGATCACGCGCAGGCGATCGCCGCGCATGAGGAGCCGCGCGGCCGCCGCCGCACCGATGACCGCCGCGATCATCGCGAAGCGGGTGTGGAGCCACGGCAGTGCCGCCAGCGTGGCGCCCGCGCCGGCCAGGGCGCGCCGACTCAACTCCGGTCCGCGTTCGAGCCGCACGAGCAGCCACAAGCCGCCGATGGTGCCGACCGCTCCGAGCCCATCGGGGTAGATGGTAAATGCGTGGAAGTAAGCCGGGGCGCCCAGGGCCCAGCCGCCGGCAGCCAGCCACGCGGCCGACGCGCTCGTGGTGAGGCGCCACACCGTGGTCCACAACAAGCCGACGCCGAGTGCCGACAGCGCAATCATCATGACGACGCTGGCCGGATAACCGCCCAGGGCGAAGGCGGGCGCCAGCACGACGGGCAGTCCCGGCGCGTGGATCGAGTAGATCTGCCCGTTCTGTCCACGCTGCAAGTAGTCGGGCCGCAACTCGCCGCTGAAGTAGGGGAAGTACTCCCCCCGCAGGTGGTTGTTCTCGATTCGCAAGTCGCCATCGGAGAGCAGGCTCTGCGTGATGACCAGGTAGTGCGGCTCGTCTCCGGCGGGCAAGCGGGACTGGAGCGCGAGTGCACCAGCCCCGAAGAGCACGATGGCCGCGGTCGCCGCCAGCCATGGGGCGCGCGAGGGGCACGTCGCCCACCGCCACAACCCGGGTCGCACCAGCACCGGCGCCGCCAGGCCCAGCGCCACGAACAGCCAGACGACCGACGCGAGTGGGCCGTACCAAATGAGGAACGCCGCCGGGACCCGGCCCGGAAGCCAGGGCAGGCACGGCAGGAGCGTCAGAGCCAGGGGAAGCACACGGGCCGTGGGCCACCGGCGGATCGCCACGGCGGCGGCGAAGAGACCGATCAGCACGCCGAGCAACCACCATGGCGGCAGGGCACCCACGCGGGCACCGCCGGCCCGGTCCACGACGGCCAGGACGCCGAGGGACAGCCACGCGCCCAGGCCGGCGAGCGTGGCCAGCGCTAGGGGTACGGCGCGCGCCATCACGACCCGCACGATGTTACAGCGGCTTGCGGGCGAGGCACATCAACGACGATCCGATCGGCATGTTCACCACGCGCACCGCCAGCGCCTCGGCAGCGAGCGCTGCGGTCAGCGTGCCGTTCACCGGTGCCCAGGGCACGGTGATCTCCCACTCCCCCGATTCGGCCTCGCCGCCCGGCCGCCGCCACCGGTGGCCGACGCGGGCCGCCAGCATGAGGGGGAACACGCTGGCGAACAGGAACGTGAGCCGCTCGATCCGCAGACCCGCGCCCTCGAGCACCTGGCGCGCGCGTGCTGGTGAATAGCGGCGCACCTCTTCGGCCAGCACGGAGTGCGATCCCCGCAACACGTCGAGCGCCGCGAAGTTGAAGACGGCCGCGCCGCCGGGCTTCAGCACGCGAGCCATCTCGCGCGCCGCCGCCTGCTCCACCGCGTCGGGCAGGCACTGGAACACGTCGAACGACGTGACGAGATCGAACGACGCGGTCTTGAAGGGAATCGCGCCGATGCTGGCGCGGGCGATGCGCCGGCGTCCATGCTCGTGGGCGAAGGCCAGCCCGCGCCACGTGAGGTCGAATCCGTACACGTCGCCGAACGGCTCGAGCATCGCCAGGTTCGATCCGGTGCCGCACCCGCAGTCGAGAATGCGCCCGCGCGGCCGGCCTTCCGCCGCGCGCGCCAGGAGCGGTGTGACGAACCAGCGAAATCCACGGAACCAGAAGTGCGATCGCTCGGCGAGCGCGGTGAGTTCGAGCAGGCGATCCATTCAGCAGGGAGGCCGACCGGGCATGCTACCATACGGCGGACATGCGTTTCCGGGGGCTCGCCGAGGCGACGGCCGTGGTCCTCGCGGCAGTCGTGCTCGCCTCCATCTTCACCTACCCTCTGGCGTTCAACCTCGGCCACGTCGGCCGGCTCAACACCGACGACGGGCGATGGAGTATCTGGGTGGTCTCCTGGGTCGCCCACGCACTCGTGGCCGACCCGGCGGGTGTCTACCAGGCCAACATTTTCTATCCCGAGCGCAACGCGCTGGCCTTTTCCGAAGCGAACCTGGTGGAAGGCGCCCTTGGCGCGCCCGTCTGGGCACTCACGCACAACCCGTACGCGACGCACAACGTGGTGGCCCTGCTGTCGTTCGTGATTGCGGCCGCTGGCGCGTACTACCTGGTCCGGTACCTCACGGGCCATCGGGGCGCGGCGGCCGTGGCCGGGGTGCTGTTCGCCTTCTGCCCGTTCGTCTTCGCGCGGACGGCTCACATCCAGTTGTTGTTCACGGGAGGGATTCCCTTCTGCCTGCTGGCGTTCCATCGGCTGGTGGACCGGGTATCGGTGGGCCGTGCCGTGGCGCTGGGAGTGTGGCTGTGGCTGCAGGCGCTGGCGTGCGCGTACTACGGGATCTTCGCGGGCCTGATGGTGGGACTCGGTACGCTCGTCGTGGCCACGACGAGACGTCGCTGGCTCGATCGCGATTACTGGCTCGCGATCGGTCTGGCCGCCTTCGTCTGTGTCGCGCTCACCATTCCGTTCTTCTTGCCATATCTGGCCGTTCAGCAGGAATCGGGCTTTGCGCGAACGCTGGAAGACGCCGGGATGTACTCCGCCGATGCCGGCGCCTGGCTCGCCTCGGCCGCCTGGGCACACCGCTGGTGGCTGCCCTGGATCGAGCCGTTCAACGAAGTGCTGTTTCCGGGCGTGCTGGCCCTGGTGCTGGGCGGCGCCGGGATGGTGGTCGCCGCCCGAACCCGGTCGAATCGCGAGTTGCTCCTCATCTACGGCCTCGCCGGCGGGCTGGCGTTCTGGCTCTCGTTCGGACCGGACGCCGGACTGTACACGGCGTTCTTCCACGCCATCCCGGTGTTCTCCTTCCTCCGTGCGCCGGCGCGCATCGGTATTGTCGTGACGTTGTGCCTGGCGGTGTTCAGCGGTGTCGCGCTGCGGGCGCTGCTCGCGCGAACGGCTCGGCCACGTCTGGCGGCTGGCCTGCTCGTGGTTGCCGCGGCCGTCGAACTCATGCAGGCCCCTCTGACAGCGCTCCGCGAGGCGCCGCCGTTCCCCGAGGCCTACCGCACGCTCGCCGTGCAGCCGCCAGGCCCGGTGGCCGAGTTCCCGTACTACTACCGCCGCGGCGACTTTCCCCGGCACGCCATCTACATGCTGAACTCCACCACGCACTGGATGCCCCTGATCAACGGGTACAGCGATCACATCCCGCAGGAGTTCCGCGATCAGGTCATCCCGCTCAGTTCCTTCCCCACGCGTGAGTCGTTCCAGATCCTCGGCAAGCTCGGCGCGCGCTACGTGGTTTTCCACCTGAACCTCTACGACACCCGCTCGCGGGCACGGCTGCTGGAACGCATCGACAGCTACGGCGCGTATCTGCGACCTCTCGTCCGGGAAGGCGACGTGTGGCTCTTCGAGATCGTCGGTTTCCCGAACTAGCGCTCTTCGCGCTGGCGGCGGTGCTGCACACCTGGCCCCTGGCCAGTGCGCCGGCCACCTGGGCGCGGGTGGACAATGCCGACACCGCTCTCAATGCGTGGATCGTGGCGTGGGTGGGCATGACCTTCCCGCGCGATCCCCTGCACCTGTTCGACGCCAACATCTTCTATCCGGAGCCGCGCACGCTGGCTTTTTCCGAGGTGATGCTGCCGCAGGCCCTCCTCGGCGCGCCGCTCACCTGGTCCGGCGTCGATCCGGTGCTGGTCTACAACCTGCTCGTGCTCGTCGGCTTCGCGCTGAGCGGTTTTGCCATGGCCTGGGTCGTCTCGCGGTGGACCGGCGACAGGCTCGCCGGCATCGTCGCGGGCCTGGCCTACGCCTTCAACGCGCACACGCTGGTGCGCTTCGGTCATCTGCAGGCGCTGCACGTGCAGTACCTGCCGCTCGCGCTCATGGCACTCGACCGGGTGCTGGCCGCTCCGCGCCCGCGATGGGTCATCATGCTGGCGGCGATGTGCGTGCTGCAGGCGCTCACGTCGAACTACCTGCTGGTGATGACCGCGATGGCGATGGTCGCCGCGGCAGCCGTGCGCGGCGAGACGTGGCGGCCGGTGCAGCTCAAGGCCCTGGCCGCCGCGGGCTTTGCCTCGGCGCTGGCCCTGGCGCCGTTTCTCTATCCCTACTGGCGCGCGCACCGGGACCAGGGGCTGGTCCGCACCTTCGACGACGTGGCGATGTACTCGGCCACGTGGCGCGACTGGCTCTCGACGGGCGGCACGCTCCACTACGGCATGTGGAGTCACCATTGGTTCGGTTCGGCCGTCTCGGCGCTCTTCCCTGGCATCGTCATCGTGGTCCTGGCCCTGGGCGCCGTGGCGAGCGGCCGCGCCTGGCGCGATCCCCGGGCGCGGATGATGCTCGCCATTGCCGTGGTCGGCTTTGCTTTGTCCTTCGGCGCCCACCTTCCCGGCTACCGGCAATTGTTCGAGGCGCTGCCCATCCTGAAAGGGATTCGTGTCGTGTCGCGGTTCGGGTGGCTCACCCTGCTCGCGCTGCCGGTCCTGGCGGCCTTCACCGTGGCGGCACTGCGCAGGCAGATGGCCCGGACGGCCGGAACCGCCGTAGCCATCATGGTGGCGATACTGGTAACGGCCGAGGCCCTGCGCGCGCCCATGACCTACACGCTGTACGAGGGGATTCCCCGCATCTACGACCGCGTCGCCGCGCTGGACGCGGTGGTGCTCGTCGAGGTGCCCTTCCCTCCGCGTGAGGCCATTCAGGACAACGGTCCGAGTGTGCTCTATTCAGCGTGGCACCTCAAGCCCCTCCTCAACGGCTACAGCGGCTTCACGCCGGCCAGCTATGGCCTTCACGCCCGCGTGATGCAGCTCTTTCCGGCGCCCGACTGCCTGCGCTCGCTACAGGCCATCGGGGTGACGCACGTCATGATTCACAAGCGTCGCGTGCCGCGGGAGTTGGTGCAGCGCGCGTCGGAGTCGCCGGGGCTGTCCCTCATCGAAGACGATGGCGAGCGCGCCTTCTACGCGCTGGCACCGGGAAGCCGCTGATGCGCCAGGCGGCCGCGCTGCTCGCGCTCTTCGCGGCACTGGCCGCCGGCCACACGTGGCCGCTCGCAAGCGATCTCACTGGGCTGTCGCGACTCGATAACGACGATACCGGCCTCAACGTCTGGATCATCGCGTGGGTGGCGCACGTGCTGCCACGCCACCCGCTCGAGCTGTTCGAGGCACCGATGTTCTATCCGGAACCGCACACCCTCGCGTACTCCGAACACATGCTGGTGCCGGGCCTGCTTGGCGCCCCCCTGCTCTGGGCCGGCCTGTCGCCGGTGACGGTGTACAACGTGCTGGTCCTGGCCGGGCTCTCGCTCTCGGGCTGGACGATGAGCCTGGTCGTACGCCGCTGGACCGGGAGCACGGCCGCTGGGGTGGTCGCCGGCATGCTCTTCGCCTTCAATGCGCACCTGCTGACCCGGATCGCGCACCTCCAGGCGCTGCACGTGGAGTTCTTTCCCCTGGCTCTCTACGCATTCGATGCCGCGCTGACGCGAATACCGGCCGTGAACCTGTCCGCGACCTCTGCGGCCCGCCCCCTGTCTGCACCGACTGCGGCCCTCGCCCTCGCATCGGCGTTCGTGGCCCAGGCTCTGTGTTCGAACTACTCGCTCGTCTTCCTGAGTGCGGCGCTCCTGGTGGCGGCTGTCGTGCGGGCGCCGGAGTGGCTTGGGCCGGGACGCCTTGCCCGGACATCGGCTCTGGCCGGGGCGGGCGCGCTGGCGGTGCTGGTCGTGGCGCCCTTTCTCTGGCCGTACTTCCAGGTGAGGCGCGCGCAAGGCCTGGTGCGAACCATCGACGACGTGCGGCTGTACTCCGCAGGCTGGCTCGACTACCTCACCACCGGCGGACGGCTGCACTACACGTGGTGGAGCCACCGCATCTTCGAGGGCCGGACGGCCCTCTTCCCCGGCCTGGCCGGCGTGGGCCTGTCGGCCATCGGCCTGACGGGGCGAGGCTCGTTTCGCGATCCCCGCGTGCGCATGATCGCCGCGATCGGGTTGGCCGGTGTCGCCCTGTCACTTGGTCCCGGGCTGCCAGGGTACGCCTGGCTGCACACCCACGTGCCGCTGCTGCAAGGCATCCGGGCGGCGGCACGCTGGGGATTTCTGGCGCTGATGGCGGTGGCGGTGCTCGGAGGCTACGGCGTCGCCGCGCTCGAGCGCCGATGGCGGGGCTCGCCGTATTGGCCGGCCGTGCTGCTGGCGATCCTCGGCGTGGTCACGCTCGAGGCCCTGCGCGCGCCAATGGGCTTCGTGCCCTTCACGGGCGTTCCGGCCATCTACACCCGCCTCGCTGGCGAACCTGGCGTGGTGCTGGTGGAGCTGCCGCTCTACGCGGGGCCGGCGGTCAGCGAGAACGCTCGCTACCTCGTGGCTGCCACCGCGCATTTCCGGCCCCTCGTCAACGGCTACAGCGGATTCGAAACGGAAGCGTTCAGGGAACGAGCCGCTCGCTGGCGCGGATTTCCATCAGACGAGGTGCTCGACCAGATGCGCGCGCTCGGCGTCACGCGCGTGATGGTCCACCTAGGCGACCTCAGCCCGGACCAGGTGAACGGCGCGGCGCGCAGTCCCCGGCTCGACCTCGAGGCCGACGACGGGGAGCGGCGGTTGTACCGGCTCCGCTGATCGAGACGGGGCGAGCGTCTGCGAGTCGCTGCGTGAGCGCGTCCTACTTGCCGTACAGGCGGCGGTAGTCCTCGGCGGTGCCCAGGATGCGCTTCACGTAGTTCTGTGTCTCGGGGAACGGGATATCGTCGATGAACTCGTCCTGCGGCAGGTCCGGCCGCTCCCGGCGCCAGGCCGCCACGCGCTCATCGCCGGCGTTGTAGGCGGCGAGCGCGTAATGGACGCCCCCGAACTTGCGCAGGCTCTCGGCGAAAATGGTCGTGCCCAGCCGGACGTTGGTCTCGGGATCCGTCAGTCGAGCCGGGGTGAACCGCCGCAACTGTAAGCGGCGCGCGAACTGCCGCCCGGTGGACGGCAGCACCTGCATCAGCCCGACCGCATTGGCCGACGAGCGGATGACAGGGTCGAACGTCGACTCCTGAGCCACGAGCGCCGCTACCAGGTACGGGTCGAGCCCTTGCGCCGCGGCGTGCTTCTGGAGCAGCGGCCAGAAGTCCAGCGGAAACACCACCCTCTGAATCTCGACGGGCAACTGTTCGCCACCGGCGGCCATCCACTGCGGATAGGCCCGCTTCATGGCGTTGATCCCGAGGCGCAGGTTTCCGAGACGGTTCTGCACGAGCGCGATTGTCGCGGTGAGCGGCGGCGAGTCGCCCCACATGCGCTGGGCGTACTGCAACTCGTTGAGCGCCTCGCGGTGGAGGCCGGCCACCATCAACTGCCCCACGCGCTCGGAGGTCGGAAACGGCGAGGCGGGTGTCGCCTGACGCGCAAAGGGAGCGTTGACAGCGGTGGAGCGCGCGCCCAGTTGCCCGCGCGCCAGCCGCCCGTAGTAGGTGTTGAAGTAGTCGGTGGCGGCCAGCGTGAGGCGCTCGTCGCCGAGCGCGCGTTCCCCCGCCTGGCGCCACGCCCGTCCGCTCCAGTACAGCCACGATGGCCGGTAGTCGGACCGCGGGAACATGGCAGCGCCGCGATCGAACAGCGTGGCGGCCTCGGCAGGGCGGCCGGCGCGATACGCCCACCATCCCGATCGCCAGTACGCGCGCTCGGTGAACCGGCCTGCCGGATAGCGGTCCATCATCACGCGGAACACCTCGTCGGCGCGGGCGTCTTCGTCCACGATGATGAAGTGCGACGCGAGGTTGTTGAGCATCTCCTCGGCAAATGGGCTATCGCGGTGGCCGTCGGCGAAGATCCGCGCCTGCCGGACGTACTCGTCCTGATCCCCCAGGCCGCGCAGGGCGGTGACGTAGAAGAAGTTCGCCTCGTCTGCGAAGGGGCCGGAGAGCTGTCCCTTGAGCGGGTCGCGGGCCTGCCGGTAGCGTGTCAGGTAGACATCGCAGGCCGCCGTGCGCAGGTGCGCGCGGTCGCGGTCGGCGCCGGTGGCGCCGCCTGAGGCGCGCTCGTACGAGGCACGGGCCTCCGGCCAGCGGCGTGCCCGGAACAGGGCATCGGCGCGCGCGAGTTCGAGCGGCACGTCCTCGTCGTCTTCATTCCAGGCGTTGAGGCGCGTCAGGGCCGCTTCGGCGTCCGCCGACTCGGTCGTGAGCGGATACTCGTAGTACACGCGGCGGTAGGCGGCGACGGCGCGGTCGAATTGGCCGCCACGCTCGGCGGCCGCGCCCAGCCGCGCCAGTGCGAGGTAGGGGGCGGCCAGTTTGCGCTGGAGCAGCGCCGTGTAGACAGCCATGGCGCCGGCATAGTCCTGTCGAGCCTCGCGCGCCTCGGCCTGGCCGAGTGCGGCATCCTCGGGGAGGTGTCCCTCGGCGGCACTGGCGGCCACGGCGGCAAACGCCGCCTCCGCATCCTCCGGCCGGTCCAGCTTCATCAAGGCCCGCGCCGTGAAGTAGCGCGCGTAGTCGGCCAGGGCCATCGACGACTTCGCCGCCCGGGTCAGCAGCGGCAGCGCGGCGGCGGCGTTGTCGCCTTCTTCAAGCAGGCCGAGGCCCTTGACCAGGTCGGCAAGCGCCGGGCTGGGTGCAGGGTTCGGCGCGGGCGCGTACCACAGGGCGTTCAGGTCGGTCGGCACCGGCGGGCGGGCCGTGGGCGCGAGGCCAGGGGCCGCCGCCGCACCCGCGTCGTTTCGTTGATGTGCCGCATCCTGCTGCGCCGGCAGGGGCACACCCGCGGCAAACGCGACGGCCACGAGGGCCGCAGCGGCCATCGCGGGCGGGCGATTCATCCGGTGGCCCCAGCCAGCGGCGCCGCACCAGAAGAGGCGGCGGGTCCGGCAACGGCCGCTGGATGAGAGGCGCTCAGCCGCGAGCCGGCTCCGCTGCTGGGGGTGCTGACCTTCTGGGCAGTCATGGCCTCGAGGCACCGCCCGGCATGCCGGGCAAGCACTTCCACCACCTCGGGCCACGGGCTCGGGACGGTGTGTTCGTCCTGGCCCCCGGCGGCGAGTCCGTCCGCGTACACCACGGCAACCACGCGGCCGCCCACGAGCACGGGAACGGCCAGGCCGCGGCGATCGGAGGGCAGGTGTTCGAAGCCCGGGCCGTCTGTTTCGCCATCGCGCGTCGCGGCGGGGCGTGCGGACGAGGCGGCCAGGCCGATGACGCCGGAGTCGCTGATGGGCATCGCGATGGACTTGGGCTGGGCGTCGCGGGTGCCGAAGCCCGAGAGGCGCCAGCCGACCACGTGATCACCCTTGATCACCATGAGGGCGGCGCGCGCGGTTTCGCGCGCGGCAGCCAGAGCCAGCGCATCGAGCACTTCGCTGAGCGAGGTGGCGCCGTCCAGGCCGCGGATGCTCTCGACCAGCCGGGTCATGCCGGCCATCTCCTGCTCGCGCTCGCCGACGCGGGCGGCAGCAATGGAGGCATGGGTGGCCGCCACGGCCCGCGCCTCGGCGTCGGCAACCGCGGTCTCGAGCTGATTGTCGAAACGCTGCTGGGCCTCTGCGATCTGCTGCGCAGAGGCAGCCAGGACAGCGCTCTGCAACTGCGCCTGAAATCGCTCCTCGGCCTCGGCACCGACGCGCACCCCCTCTGCCTCGACGGCGGCACGCAGTTCCTCGGCCACCTGAGCGCGCTGGCGCTCGGCGAACTCGGCCGCGTGCTGATCGAGTTCGGCGCGCAGCCGAGCTTCGGCCTCGCCGACCTGGCGGGTGACTTCGTCGTTGCTGATGGAGAGAAGGTCCGTCGCCAGACCCTGAAGAGCCTGGTCCACGGACGTCCGGATGCGGTCTTCGAGCGCCATCGTCTCTCTCTCTTGAAAACCGATTTGCCAAAGAGGACTTGGCCGCGGCTGGGATCGCGTTCGTCCGTGTTGCTTTAGAGCATTATGGGGAGCGGGATCGGGCAAGTCAAGGCGGCGCCGTGCCTTCGGAACGGGCCTGCACGCCCTCGCACGGCTCGACACCCTCGGATGGCCCACCCCGAGGGGCTAGCTCCCGCCCAGCTTGCCCAGCATGCCCATCACGTCGTCGACGACCGAACCGTCGCGATTCTGATCCAGAAGCGGCGTGAGCATCGACAAGAGACCGCCGCCAGAGCCGGTTGCCGTTGCCATGGTGGCGGCGCCGCCCGAGGTCTGCTTGGCCATGGCGCCCATCACCAGGCTGGCCACCAGCGGCAGGGCTTTCTTGAACAGGCTGGCGTCGAGGCCCGTCTGCTGCGCGGCGCCGGCGGCCACCGCCCGGCTGGCGTCCTTGCTGCCGAGGATGTGGCCGAGGATGCCGTTGCCCTCGGCCGTGGCGGCGCCGAGCATCGAGGGGTTGTCGAGATACTGCGCGTGCGAGCCCCCGGACAGGGCGCCCATCAGGGCCTCGAGGCCGCCCGGGCTCTGCAGGTTTTTCTGGAGACCGCCGGCCAGGGCGGGTGCAAGGGCGGCGAGGACGGCGCCAGCCTGATCGGGCCGCACTCCGAGGTGTTGTCCGAGTTGTTGCACGGCGGCGCCGTCCTGTGCCTTCAGAATCGTCTCGAGAATGTTCATGGTCACTCCTGTCAAGCGCGTGGGGGCGGGAACGCCCCATCGTACTGGACCCGGCGGCCCGGTGCACTCCCTTCGTCGCGGGGCGGGTGCTACAATGGCGGGAGCGTATCGATCGCGCGAACCGGGGGGCGACTTGGCTTCGACGGGGGTGCGGGATCGCGGAACGCGTGCCGAGGACTCCATCTGCCCTCGTAAATCCCCGGTGGAACACAACGTAACTGCGAACGCAGACTACGCTCTCGCTGCTTAATAACCAGTGAGCGGTCGTCCCGAGAAGGCCTGTGGCTCGGGGATGACCGTCATCTAGCAGGCTGGCCGTGACGTGCCGCTCTGACGCGTCACGGTGAGACACATCGGAGATGGCGGCCGGGGCACTTGGCCCCGTACCTAACCGGTCGCGACATCAGAACGGGGACACGCACGTAGTGGACTGCGACGACGTATCTTCGGACGCGGGTTCAACTCCCGCCGCCTCCACCAACCTTCGCGCTCATGTCAGGCGAAGGTTGCCCACCGTAGCCTTCGGCGAAGGTGGGCTGACTCGGTCAGTTGCGCGCTTCGGTTGGCAAGCCAAATAGTCTCGCCCGGAGCCTTGCGCGGCCACCGCTCACGCACACGCCATTGGAAGCACGGCGTCACGCCTACCGCCTACAATGTTCGCCCATGAGGACTCACGGACAAGATCCCGCTGTCTCGGCCGAGAGTGAGCGCGCCGGGCCGGGCCATGCCGGGGAGGCTACCGCACCGGCGGCCGTCGAGTTCCGCCAGGTGTCGCTCGCATTCGACGACAACGTGGTCCTGCGCGATCTCAGCTTCGCCGTGCCCAGGGGCGCCATGCGGATTCTCCTGGGCGCCAGTGGCTCGGGCAAGACCGTGATGCTGAAGCTGATGCTCGGCCTGCTGCGGCCCGACGCCGGCCACGTCCTGGTGAACGGCGAGCAGGTGAATACCATGACCGAGGAGGAGCTGCTCCCAGTGCGCGTCGGCATCGGCATGGTGTTCCAGGAAAACGCGCTGTTCGATTCACTGACGGTGGCCGAGAACGTCGGCTATGGACTGTCCGACCGCGGCGTACCCGCGGATCAGGTGCGCGCCCGGGTCGAGGAAGTGCTGGGATTCATCGGGCTGGGCGAGTACGTCGACCGCCTGCCCGCGGAGCTCTCGGGCGGCCAGCGGCGGCGGGTCGCCATCGCCCGCGCGATGGCGCCGCGGCCAACCCTCCTGCTGCTCGACGATCCGATCACCGGGCTCGATCCGTTGATCGCGACGACCGTGGATCGCGAGATCATCAAGCTCCGCGATCTGGAACACGTCACCTCGATCCTCGTGACCCACCAGATCCGCGACGCGTTCTACATCGCCACGCACGAAGCCGTGCGCCATGACGGCCGGGTGCGTATTACTGCCGCCGAAGACTCCGACTCACCGCTGGCCCGGTTCATGCTGCTGCGCGAAGGCCAGTTCCGCTTCGAGGGCAGCGCCGAAGAGCTGTTGGCATCCGACGACCCGTACGTGAAGGAATACCTGCTCAAGACGCTGCCCCCGTGGTAGCGCACGCGGCGCAATCGTGCCGCGCGGGTTGCCTGAGTGCCCTAGCTGCCAGGCACCATGATGTGGGCGGTGGACGTGCCCGCGTTCATCAGCCACGCCCCACCCATCTTCGGGTTGTCGGGCAGACCGGTGGATTGCGCAGTGGCGCCGGGTACGGCCACGGTCGTGTGCGTCCGTGCGTGGGCCTGGTCGGGTCCGCTCACCGAGCGCCACAGCGACCCGTACTCGGGCTTGGCACGGGTACCCTTGGCCTCGGCTTCGTCCAACTGGGCCTGCCGCGCGGCCTTGTCGGCCACCGCCTCGAAGCGCCGGTTCTGCGCCACGCGGTCGAGGTTCGCGATGCTCGTGCACTGCGCCGAAAATGGCTGCTCGCCCGGCTCGCCCGATTGGTCGTAACAGACCCAGCGGTTGGTCCCCTCCTTCACGGTGTCGTAAGTGAAGTCGGGCTTCCACTTGACGACCGTCGTCTCGGCCCGCGCCTGCGGGGGCGCGGCGGCCAGGGCCCGCTCGATGGATTCATCCGGCGCTTGCGCGAGGGCAGCAGCCGTCACGCCGGCCAGGCCCAGTACTGTCAGGACAATGCGCTTCATAGAGTTGACCTCCAGGTCGTGCCCGTCGAGCTTGCGGCCTCGACCAGACCGCGCCATTGTATGCGTCCCTTCGACCCAGTGCCGGCGCGACGTCAGTACGTTTCACGCTGCAGGACGCGACCCGGGATCTCGGCGCCTCGCGTCACGGTAAAGCCCAGCCGGCTGATGACTCGCCCATCGGTCGTCTCGACGCTCACGCGCCACCGGCCTTCCGTATAGTTGCGCTTGATCGTGTAGGCGCGAAAGCCGTCCTCCCGCCCGCCCGTGATGTCGAGCGCGAGCCGGTCGGATGTCGTCCAACCTGCCACCGGATCCTGGTAACTCCAGCGCATGCACACCGAATCGTCGAAGCGGGCCGGAGAGTACACGGCCACGAATACGTAGATGCCGTCTCCGGGCCGCGCGATGAAGCGCGGCTCCCCGAAGAGCCAGGCCTTTCGGGATCCGGGATCGCGGTAGAGGACGAAGGCGTCGCCTTCACGCTGGACGAGGTGATAGACGCCCATCTTCTTGGCCGCAATGGGAACGGGCGGAATGATGCCCGCCAGGTAGCTCGCGAGAAAGCACGCGCTGACCACGGCGCCCGGCATCAGTAGCCGCCGGTTCAGGTCGTAACGCCCCAGCCGCAGGCGCAGCAGGCCGTAGAACAGCCCCAGCACCAGCAGCGTGGCGAGCAGCGAGCAGACAAACGGCATGACGCCCACGTGGCCGAAAATCATGGGCGTGGTCAGGGAGAAGAAACAGAACACGCACAGGACGAACAGGCCCACGGTGACGTCCACGCCGCTCTCGCGGACCGCCTTCGCCTCGTTGAGCGCGATGGCGCCGAAGAGGATGCCCACGAAGGCCACCGAGGCCAGCGTGGAGGCGCTCATCAGGAAGAAGATCGAGTAGAGGTTCGTCAGCGTTCCGAGGCAGAAGTGGAGCGGGAGGCTCCGATACTCCCACAGCGGCTCGAGCCACGATGGAAGCCGCGTCTCGGGACGGGCCCGGCGCACGAACGCCAGGTGCAGGATCGCACCGATGATCGCCAGGTAGGCCGCCTGCTGGACGAAGAGCAGCGCATGGTCGACACCGGCCCGCGCCGCGAAGATGTCGAACAGGTAGCCGGCGGCGAAGAACAGCAGGTCGAGCGCCCGCTCGTGCTGCTCGTAGAAGCGCCGCCCGCGCGACGACCAGGTCGTCGGCAGCTCCGCGGCGTCCAGAAGGGCCATGGTTCATGGTACCCGCTCGGCGGTGTATGGTTCTGTCCGTGGCTCACGCCGCGAGGGCGGCATCCTGAAGCGCCTGCGCGCCACGCCCCTCCGGCCGCACACCATCCTGCTGGCCCACGTGCTCGTGAAACTCGTCTTCACGGCGCTCACCATGGTCCTGATGGTGGCTGGCCGGCAGGCGCTTCTATCCGGTGGGCACGGGCGTCCCGCTGGTGTCGTTCACCATGGCGCTCCCCTTCACGACCGTCTGCGTCGTGTCGCTCGGATTCGTCATCGCCAGCGTGGTGCCGACGGCGCGGTTCGCTCAACCGCTCGGGTCGCTGGTGCTGTACCCGATGCTGGGCCTGTCCGGCCTGTTCGTGCCGGTGGCGACAACGCCGGCGCCGCTCCAGGCGGTGGCGCGCGTGTTCCGCTGGGAGTAGCCCACCAGCGGCCGCGCCGGCCCAGGCTCAGCCACCGGAACATCTCGCCCATGGTGCTCGTCTCCTCGATAGACTAGGAGAGAGCCGTGCGCCGGGCATGGCTGCCATCAAGGAGAGTCTTCTGGGCAAGACCGCCGACCTGCTGCCGGGCACGCTCGACATGCTCATCCTCAAGGCCATCTCGCTGAAGCCGCTGCACGGCTACGGCGTGCTGCTGCGGATTGGCCTCATCTCGCGCGGGGCACTCGACATCCCACAGGGCTCGCTGTACCCGGCGCTGTATCGCCTGGAACACCAGGGCCTGATCGCGGCGGAGTGGGGACAAAGCGACAACGGCCGCCGCGCCAAGTTCTATACCCTCACGGCGGCCGGCCGGCGCCGGCTGCGCCAGGAAGCCGCGGGATGGAACCGCCTGGCCGCCGCCATCGAGGCCGCCCTCAGCACCTCTCCGGAGGAGGTCTGACGATGTGGCCGCGGGTCGTCTCGATGTTCCGTGCCCTGACCGGGCGGCAGCGCTTCGAAGACGGGCTTGCCGACGAAGTGCGCTTTCACGTCGAGGCGTACACCGAGGACCTGATCCGCGACGGCGTGCCCCCGAACGAGGCGGCACGCCAGGCGCGGCTGACGTTCGGGAACCTCGACAACGTCAAGGACGACTGCCGGCGGGCACGCGGCCTCCTGGTATTCGACGAACTCGGCCGAACCCTCCGGCACGCGATCCGCGTGCTGCGCCACAACCCCAGTCTCACGGCCACGGCGCTGGCGACACTCGCGCTCTGCATCGGAGCCAACCTCACGGTATTCGCCGTGGTGGACGCGATCCTCCTGCGCCCGCTGCCCTTTCCCGCCTCCGACCGCCTGGTGCGGATCTTCAATACCTATCCACGGGCCGGCGTGCCAGACGACGGCAGCTCGATCGCGAACTACTACGAGCGGCGGGGCGCCATCGCGGCTTTCTCGACGCTGGCCGAATATCGCGACGGTTCGGCGATCGTCGGCGAGCCGGGGGCGACCGATCGCGAGTGGGCGACCCGCATCTCGCCCGGCTTCTTCGCCACACTCGGCCTGCCGCCAATCGCGGGCCGCGAGTTCATCGATGCCGAGATGACCGGCCCTGCCAGCCGCGTCGTCGTCCTGACCGACGCATACTGGCGGGATCGCCTCGATGCCACACCGGACGTCCTGGGCCGGACGATCGCGGTCAACGGCATCCCCCATGCGGTCGTCGGCGTCCTGCCGCCGTCGTTCCGCTTCCTCTCGTCGAAGGCCCGCCTCTACCTGCCCCTTGTCTCGAGTCCGGAGCAGCGACGTCCGGACCAGCGGCACAGCGGCAGCGGCACCGAGATGATCGCCCGTCTCGCGCCCGACACGACGCGAGAGGCGGCGCAGGCCGCCATCGACGCGCACAACGCCGCCGTTGGTGCGGAAGACCCGGACGCCCGGAAGATGGCGGAGGCCGGCTTCCGGTCGCTCGTCGTGCCCCTGCACGCCGATCACGTGGCCGCAGTACGCCCGGTGCTGCTGCTCGTGCAGGCGGGGGCGGTGTTCCTGCTCCTCATCGGAGCCGCGAACCTGGTCAACCTGCTGCTCATTCGCGCCACCGCCCGGGCGCGGGAGTCGGCGGTGCGCCAGGCTATTGGCGCCGGCCAGGGCCGCCTGGTGTTCGAGGCGATCGTCGAGACGACCGTGCTGACCTTCGCCGGCGGGATCCTCGGCCTGCTGGTCGGCGCCCTGGGTACGCGACTGCTGGCGGTGGTCGGCACCGACCGGCTTCCGCTCGGGTCGTCCGTGGCTTTCGATGCGCGGGTGGCGGCCTTCGCGCTCGTCGCCGCGCTCGTCGTCGGCGTGGCGATGGGGATCCCCGTTGCCTGGTACAGCACACGGCAGCGGCTGGCAGGGGCGATGCAGATGGAATCGCGGGGCGCCACGGCCAACCGCACGGCGCAGCGCCTGCGGCACCTGTTCGTCGTGGGGCAGGTCGCCATGGCCTTCGTGCTGCTGTCGGGCACCGGCCTGCTGGCGATCAGCCTCGGCAGGGCGATGGCGTCGCCGCCGGGTTTCGTACCAGAGGGCGTCTCGAGCGGGCGGGTGTCACTGCCCGTCGGGAACTACCCGGACCGCGCGTCCATCCTGGCCTTTACCGATCGGCTGGTCGAGGCGCTGAGCCGCCAGCCTGGCGTGAGCGCCGCGGGCCTTGCCACCAACGTGCCCCTGAGCGGCAACGACATGAGAAGCGCGGCGACAGCGCTCGGCTACGTGCCCCAGTCAGGTGAATCCCCGCGCGCGCACTACTCGTACGGGGTCGCCGGCGACTACTTCGGCGCGATGCGGTTGTCGCTCGTGGCCGGACGATATTTGACCACGGCCGACAGCCACCGGCCCGCTCGTGTCTGCGTGGTGGACGAGGACTTCGTGCGCTGGTACTGGCCCGACCGTCCCGCCCTCGGTCAGCAGGTCTTCCAGGGCCCGAATCAGGGCCCGGCGAGCGAGGCGTTCACCGTCGTGGGCGTCGTCGGCGCGGTCAAGCAGGCCGACCTCACCGAGGACGCCGAGCTGGGCGCCGTCTACTATCCGCTGGGCGAGCGGCTGGATCGGGACCTCTACGTCGTCGCGCGCACGACGGGCGACCCCGGCCGTGTGGCACTCACGCTGCGCCGGGCGGTCCGGGACATCGATGCGCAACTGCCGGTCAGCGACGTGGCCGCCATGCAGGCCCGGATCGACGACAGTCTCGCGACTCGCCGATCGCCGGCACTGCTGGTCGGGCTGTTTGCGGGCCTGGCCCTCCTGCTCACGGCGATTGGCACCTACGGCGTGCTGAGCTACGCCGTGACCCGCCAGCGGCGGGAAATCGGCCTGCGCATGGCGCTCGGGGCGCGGCCGTCGCAGATCCGGGGCCAGTTCGTGTCGCTGGGAGGCCGTCTTCTGGCCGGTGGACTGCTTATCGGCCTGGCTGGCGCGTGGGCCGCCGGTCGCGCGATGCAAGCCGTCCTGTTCCAGGTGCCCGCGCTCCACGCCGGCACGCTCATGGTGGCCGCGACGATGCTGGCGGTGGTGTGCCTCGCAGCGTGCATTCTGCCCTCGCGCCGCGCCGTCCGCACGTCGCCGATGGAAGCCCTCGCCGACGAGTAACGTCCGGCAGCCGGACTTACGGCATGGCCTTGCGATCCACGAGCCGCAGCCAGCCCCGCGCGATGCGGTAGATGGCCCACACGCCCAGCACGAACAGTCCCACGACCCAGATCGCGAAGCCGACGAGCACGATGGCCAGCACCGCGCCGATGGCGAGGACGATGGCCGCCCAGAGCAGCGCGAACCAGAACGTGCGGATCTGCCACGTGAAGTGCGACTCGAGCCAGGTACCGCGCGCGTCGCCGCGCTTCACGTAGTTGATGATCACGGCGATGATCGACGGCCACCCGAACACGAACGACCCGACGACCGTGGCCGCGCCGAAAGCGCCGATCGCCAGGCCCAGGGCGTGCAGAGCATAGGTGACGTGCGAGACCGTGATGAGAGAGGGATCGGGTTCGCGAAGGGTGTGGGCCTCGGGCATGTCTCGTCCTTTCTGCGTCTGACACGTTAGACGGCGTGCCGGTCCCCTCGTTCCGGCCGCACCTCCAACGGCGGGCGCCGGCCCGATTCAAGCAGGCCGACCTCCCGTCGATTACCCCGGCGGAGCCAGGCGCCTCCAGGCTCCAGGCCCACGTCTTCGAGAAGGATCCGCCATGTCCACGACCGTCCGCACACCCGCCGCCGGCCGGCGCCTCCGCGAACCCGACCTGGACGCCTGGATACGCTCCGGCGCGTGGCGCGACCTGCCGGAGTCGAACGCCCCGGCCTTGCCGGCCCTGGCCACGGAGATCCTCGAACTGGCGGCCGATCCAGACGTGTCGCAGGTCAAGGTGGCCAATGCCGTCTCGAAGGATCCGGTGCTGGCCACCCGCATCCTCGGCTTGGCCAACTCGGCAGCGAGCGCCGCGGCGGTGACCATCACGTCCATCAACGAGGCTATCCTGCGCCTCGGCACGCGCATCGTCTGCAACGTGGCGCTGGCCGACCGAATGGCGGGGGGGTTCCAGGACCAGCGCATCTACGGCCCGTTCGGACAGACGCTGCGCGATCACAGCATCGGCACGGCCTACGTCGCGTATCTGGTCGCCGACACGGCCGGCCTGCCGTCGGACGAGGCGTTCCTCTGCGGCCTCATGCACGACATCGGCAAGCTCTACGTCCTGAAGCTGGTGCACGAGGTCGGCCTGCCGAGCCCGACCGGCAAGCCGAGCGCTTCGACCCTCCAGCTGGTCACCGACACGCACGCCGAGGTGGGCGGATTCCTGATTCAGAAGGGGGACTGCCCGAGAGTTTGCAGGATCCGGTCGTCTGGCACCACGAGCCCTGGCGCGCCACCCGCGAGCCGCGCGCCACGGCCGTCACCTATGCGGCCAACCGCCTCGCCCACCGCTACGGCTTCGGTGTCCCGCGGGACGAGGAGTACGATCCGCTCGCCGACCACGAGATGCAGGAGCTGGGCCTGGACGAGTCTGCGGTGGCCGAACTCGACGCGCGCGCTCCGGGCCTGTACGAGGTGGCGCGGCGCGGGCTGCGCTGACAGCGCCGGCGCGGGCGATCGCGCCGGGCGTGGCGGACGGCGCTACGCCGGCGTGTCGCCAGCCTCGGCCATCGCCTCGCGGGCAGCGGAGCGCCCCTGGGCCGTCCACTGTCCCGACCGCCAGACCTCGGGCCTGAGCACGACCAGCACGGTCAACACCTCGAGCCGGCCAATCCACATCGCCAGTATCAGCGCCACCCGGCTCACCGGATGCAGGTCCCCGTAGTGCGCCATCGGGCCCACTTCGTTGAAGCCGGGGCCGATGTTGCCCAGCGATGCGATGGTCGCGGTCACTCCGGTCATGATGTCGGCGCCCAGCGCAACGACGATGACGGCACACAGCGAGAAGACGAGCAGATAGAAGAGGAAGAAGACGACCACCACCTGGAGGATGGACTCGGGGACGACGCGACCGCCGAGCTTCACGGGCAGCACCGCGCGCGGGTGCAGCGTGCGCCGCAGGCTCTGGAGAGTGTAGCGCGCCAGCACGATGTGGCGGACGACCTTGGGCCCGCCCCCGGCTGAGCCGGCGCAGCCGCCGATGAACATCAGGACGAGCAGCACCATCTTGGCCTGTTCGCTCCACAACTGGAAGTCCACGCTCGCATACCCGGTCGTCGTCAGGATGGAGAGCACCTGGAAGAGTGCGGTGCGAACGGTCGGCACCACGCCGTCAGCGGCGCCCAGTGCCAGCACCAGCAGGAGGGTGGCCACCACCACGATGCCCGCATAGACACGCAGTTCTTCGTCGGCCACCAGCATGCGCCAGTCCCGCCGAGACAGCGCCCGGTACTGCAGGGCGAAGTTGGCTCCGGCCAGGAACATGAAAACGATGATGATCCACTCCACCGCCGGGTTCTGGTAGCCCGCGATGGACTGCGGATGCGGTGAGAAGCCGCCGGCGGCCAGCGTGGTCATGGCGTGACACACCGCGTCGAACAGCGACAGACCCGCCAGCCAGAGGGCGCCGACCTCCAACACGGTAAGGCCGGCGTACAGCCGCCACAGCAGGGCGGCCGTGCGCCTGATCTGCGGGCTCACCTTGTCTTCACTAGGCCCGGGCGCCTCAGCGAAGAACAGCTCGCGGCCGCCGATGGCCAGGCGCGGGAGGACGGCGACAAACAGCGCGATGACCCCCATTCCGCCGAGCCACTGGGTCATCGATCGCCAGAAGAAAATGCCGCGGCCGAAGGCGGAGAAGTCCTTGAAGACCGTGGCGCCGGTCGTGGTGAGTCCCGACATCGATTCGAACAGCGCGTCGATGGGGCCGACGCCGACCCACGCGTATGGAATGGCCGCCAGGTGCGCGATCAGGAGCCACGCGGCTGCCACCACGGCCAGCCCCTCCACGCGGCGCATGCGCTCGACGGCCTCCTCCGCCGAGGTGCCGCCGGCCCGGCGCATCAGGTGGCCAACCACCAGGGTGACGATGGCAGCCACGGCAAACCCCGCCGCGTCCTCGAACTCGCGGTAGTACAGCGCCACGGCCAGCGGCGCCAGGAACATGCCGCCGAAGAGCCGGACCAGCACGCCGCAGACGTGGACGACCAGGGAATACCGCATGAGTCAGGCGGTTATGGGGCTCACGACGCCGCGCCGGTGAAGAACGTGCACACGCGATCGGCCGCATCCTGCGTGCAGAACACGACGATACGATCGCCGGGCTCGATGCGATCGTCGCCGCGGGGCACGATCGCCCGGTTGCCGCGCAGGATGGCCGCGACGATGGCGTCCTCGGCCGCACCCATGTCCTTCAGCTCGCGCGGCTCGAAGGAGGGCGACACCACCAGCTCGAACACGCGCGCCTCACCATGTTCCACGATGGCCAGCAGGCTCGTCGCGCCGCCGGTAATGTGGTGGAGGATGGACGCAACGGCGGCGCCCCGCGCCGAGATGGCCACGTCGATGCCGACGCGTTCGAACAGGCGGAGATTGGCCGGACGCCCGACGCGCGTGATCACCTTCGGCACGCCGAGCTGGCGGCCCAGGAGCGAGGCCAGCAGGTTACGCTCGTCGTTGTCGATCACCGACACCAGCACGTCGCTGCGCCCCACGTTTTCCGATTCCAGGAACTCCAGGTCGGTGCCGTCGCCATTGAGGACAAGCGTGCGGCTCAGCCGGCCGGCGAGCATGGTGCCGCGGTCCGCGTCCCGCTCGAGCACGCGCAGGTCGATCGACGGGGTCTGCTCGAGGCGCTGGGCGAGCTGGAACCCGACGTCACCGCCGCCGATGATGGTCACCAGCAGCCGGCTGCCGGCACGCCCGGGATTGAGCAGCGCTTCCACGGCGTGCATGGCCTCAGGCGTCCCCATGACAATGACCTTGTCCGCGGCCTGCAGCCGGGTGGAGCCGCGCGGCACGAAGATGCGGCCCGCACGCTTGACGGCCACGATGAGCGACCCTCGTGGCAGGCGCAGGCCGCCGAGCGTGGTGGCCGTCAGGGGCGAGCCTGCCGCGAGGCGGTACTCGAGCAGGCGGACGATGCCACCAGCGAACACCTCGGCGTCGATGGCACCCGGCGCGGTCACGATGCGTTCGATATCGGCGGCGAGCTGGGCTTCGGGCCACACGACACGGCTGATGCCAAACGCGCCCAGGCGTCCGCCCGTGCCGGCCGCGCCCAGGAATTCCGGACGCGAGACCAGGCAGACGGTCTCGGCACGGCCGAGCCGACTGGCCAGCGCGCAGCCGACGATGTTGACTTCGTCGAGGCCCGTAGCCGCCACGAAGAAGTCGCACTGCGCGATGCCGGCCCGCCCGAGCACCTCTTCGCTCGTGCCGCTGCCAACCAGGAACTCCACGTCCATGGCCTGGAACACGTCCGCGACCTCGGGATCGTGATCGATCACGAAGACTTCATGGCTGGCGGCGAGGGCTCGGGCGAGCGACGAGCCCACCTGGCCGCCGCCGGCAATCACAATGCGCATGTGGGATGAGGAATGCCGCCGGCAGAGTAGCACGAGGAGATATCCCGGGCCGACGGTTCACGGCGAGCCATTTGGTTGCTTTTTGACCACTGGTATGTGAGCATGTGGCACTCGGCGATGAGCGGCCATTACAAATCGGCTTCGAGCGCCCTCGACGGCCGTGCGAGTCGTTCTCGCGGGCAAGGAGACACAAGGATGAGCCAAAGGTGTGCGCTGGGGTGGGGGTGTGTCAGTGTGGCCGCGCTGGTGCTGGGCGCCTGCCTGACGGTGCGGGCCGAGCAACAGACGCCGAGGGCCGAGGCCGCCAAGCTGAAGAACCCGGTCGCGTCGAATGCCGCCTCCCTCGCCGCGGGCCAGCAGCTGTATCAGAAGTACTGCCGGTTCTGCCACGGCACGACGGGCCATGGCGACAGCCCGACGGCGCCGAAAGACATCAAGCCATCCAACCTCACTGACGAGGTCTGGGACCGCGGGTCGAGCGACGGGGAGATCTTCGTCGTCATCCAGGAGGGCGCCGGGCCCGACTACCGGATGAAGGGTCTCAAGGGCAAGATCACCGACCAGGATACCTGGAACCTCGTGAACTACGTCCGCAGCCTTGCCGCACCCGCGAAGTAGCGTTCACCGTCGGGCATCGCTCGCGGCGTTGTGCGTTGCCGCGGTCTGCTCGGGCTGCGGTCTGGCCGGTCCCACCAAGCCAGGCCGGGCCGAGCGCATGGACGAGGCATCCCGCTGGGGCACGCCCTCCGTCTTCACGACCGCGCGTCGCTCGGCAGGCGACGCGTTCCGGGCGTTTTTCGACATCAGGACCGACCCCGAGCAGCCGGTGGCCTTCAGTCATCAGCTCCATTTGTCGAAGGAACTGGTGTGCACCGATTGCCACGAGGGCGTCGAGCGCGGGCCCGTCGCCGGGTTGCCCAGTGTCAACACCTGCCTGATCTGCCACTCGCAGATCGCGACCGATCGCCCCATCATCCAGCAGATTACGAAGCTGCAGGAGCAGGGGCACGATCTGGCGTGGCAGCGGGTGTACGGATACCCCCGTGAAGCGCACGTGCGCTTCGAGCATGCGCCGCACATCCGGAGCGGGGTGGAGTGCTCCACCTGCCATGGCGACCTCTCGCAGCAGACCGTCGCCAGGCGGGTCGTCGAGATGGACATGGCCTACTGCGTGAACTGCCACAAGGCCAAGCAGGCGTCAAATGACTGCCTGACCTGCCACTACTGACGGGTCGAGCTTGCGATGACGCCGATGGATCGCCGCCGCTTTCTGAAGGTCACTGCCATCACGGGCACCAGCGCCGCCTTGGCGCGCTGCGGTAACCCCGAACACCAGATCATCCGCTTCGTGCCCGAAGAGGAGCTGACGCCGGGCATCGCGGTCTGGAAGCCGAGCGTGTGTCCGCTCTGCAACGCGGGTTGCGGGGTGCTGGCGCGCGTGATGGACGGGGACGCCGAGGTGTTTCGCAATGGCGAGGCCGGCGTGACGCGCATGGGCCTGCCGCGCAAGCTCGAAGGCGACCCGGCGCACGGCGTCAGCCAGGGCCGGCTCTGCGTCCGCGGCCAGGCGGCGCTGCAGGTCACCTATCACCCCGACCGCCTCGCCTCGCCCCGTCGGCGCGTGGGCGAGCGCGGCAGCGGCGCCTTCGAGGACATCACCTGGGACGCAGCGCTGGCCGAACTCATCGGACGCCTGGACACCCTGGTCGAAGCCGGCAACGCCGGGCAGATCGCGTTTATCGGGCGCCCGCGTCGGGGACGACGAGCCGAACTGGTGGCCGAGTTCCTCCGCCGCATCGGGGCGCCGGCGCCGGTTGCCTTCGAGTTCTTCGACGATGCGGTGATCCGGCGGGCTAACGAGCTGAGCTTCGGCCGATACCAGCTGCCGACGATCGATCTCGCCCGCACCCACTACCTCATCGGATTTGGCGCGGACTTTCTCGGCACCTGGAACTCGCCGGTGGCGCACGGCGCCGCGTACGGGCGCATGCGCCAGGGGCAGCCGGGCACGGTCACGAAGTTCGTGCAGGTCGAGCCGCGGATGTCACAAACCGGCGCCAGCGCGAACGAGTGGGTGGCCGTGCCACCTGGCACCGAGGGTGTCGTGGCGCTGGGCCTGGCGCACGTCATCATGCGAGACGGGCTGCGGCCAGCCTCCGCCGCCGGACGTGCGGGCGCGATGGTCGAAGGGTTCGCCCAAGGCCTGGCCGCGTTCGCGCCGGCCGACGTCGAACGGTACACGGGCATCACCCCGGCCCGCATCGAGCGGCTCGCGCGCGAATTCGCCGCTAACGGGCCCGCTGTCGCCGTCATCGGCGGCCCGGCGCTCGCCCACACCAATGGCCTCGCTCAGGCGCTGGCCGTTAACGCCCTCAATGCGCTGGTGGGGAGCGTGGACGTCCCGGGCGGCGTCCTCTTCACCCCCACGGAGGTGGCGCCGGTCGGGCCGCCGCGTTCGCTGCGGGAGGTGGTCGGCGGAGCCGCGGCGCCGCAGTTGCTGCTGCTCGACGAGGCCAACCCCGTGTACGCCTCGCCACCGGGGTGGCACGTGGCCGACCTGCTTCAGCGCGTGCCGTTCATCGTCAGCTTCGGCGCGTTCGTTGACGAGACGAGCGTGCTGGCCGACCTGCTGCTGCCGGATCACTCGTTCCTCGAGTCGTGGACCGAGTCGTCGCCCGAGTCGGGGTCAGCAGATGCCGCCAACGCGACCGCCCCGCCGGCCATGCATCCGCTGTACGACACGCGGTCCATGCCCGACGTGCTGCTCGACGTGGCGCGCCGCCTGCAGCGTCCGCTCGATCCGCCGCTGCCGTGGCAGACCTTCGACGAGATGGTCCAGGCTCCGACAACCGTGCCGGCAATGCCGGCAGCGCCCAGCCGGGCTCCCGACACACCGCGCACCTGGGCCGATGCGCGGTTCGACGGCGAGGCCGGCACGTATCCGTTCCACTTCCTGCCCTATGCTTCGCAGGCGCTGCTCGATGGGTCCTTGGCCCACCTGCCGTGGCTGCAGGAACTGCCCGACCCGCTGACGACCGCGATGTGGAGCGCCTGGGTGGAGATCAACCCGGGCACGGCCGAGCGGCTGGGAATCGCGGAAGGCGACATGGTGGAGATCACGTCGGCCCACGGCTCCGTGCGGGCGCCCGCCGTGATTTCTCCCGGCATCGGTCCCACCGCGGTGGCGATGCCGGCCGGCCAGGGACACGACACGTTCACGCGCTATGCCAGCGGACGCGGTGCCAATCCCGTCCGCGTGCTCGCGCCCCTCGACGAGCCCGAAACGGGCGCGCTGGCCTGGTCGGCCACGCGCGTCAGGATTGCCAGGGTGGGCGCGGCCGATGGCAGCCTGATTCTGTTTGCCGGCGCCACACGTGAGCGCCCCGACCACCACGGACGAGGCTGAGATGGCATATCGATGGGGCATGGTGGTGGACTTGGACCGGTGCACGGGCTGCGAGGCCTGCGTCACGGCCTGCCACGCCGAGAACAACCTCCCAACCGTGGGCGCCGACGAGGCCGCGCGCGGACGCGCGATGCACTGGATTCGCGTGGAGCGCTACTGGGAGGGCGAGTTCCCGGACGTCCGCGTGAAGTTCCGTCCGGTGCTCTGCCAGCAGTGCGGCAACGCACCCTGCGAGGCCGTCTGCCCGACCTACGCGAGCCACCAGAACGAGGACGGCCTCAACGCGCAGGTGTACAACCGCTGCATCGGTACACGCTACTGCGGCAACGCGTGCATGTACAACGTGCGGTTCTTCAACTTCTTCCATCCCCAGTGGGAGAAGCCGCTTCAGTTGCAGCTCAATCCCGACGTCTCGCTGCGCGAATCCGGCGTGATGGAGAAGTGCACCTTCTGCGTGCAGCGCATCAAGGCGGCCAAGTCGGCGGCGAAGGCCGAGGACCGCGCGATCGCCGATGGCTCGCTGCAGCCCGCCTGCGCGCAGGCCTGCCCGGCGGGCGCACTCGTCTTCGGCGACCTGAACGACCCGGAAAGCCGGGTCGCACGCCTGTCGGCATCGCCCCGGGGCTCGAAACTGCTCGAGGACCTGGGTGCGGAGCCGAAGATCACCTACCTCCATCGGCAGGGGTGGCATGAATCGAACGCGTAACAACCCCATCGCCGACGACCTGGTCCGGCCGCTCTTCCACACCTCGGTGTGGTTCTACGGGAGCGCCGCCGTCCTGGCTACGATCGTCCTGTGCGGCGCCGCGGCCTGGGCCTATCAGATCTGGTACGGCATCGGCGTGGCCGGTATCAACTGGCCCATCTTCTGGGGCTTCTACCTCACGAACTTCGTCTTCTGGATTGGCATCAGCCACGCCGGGACGCTCATTTCGGCGATCCTGCGGCTGGTCAACGCCCGGTGGCGGCGGCCGGTAACGCGATGCGCGGAGGTGATTACGGTCTTCGCGCTCATGATCGGCGCCACGTTCCCCCTCATCCACCTCGGCCGGCCGTGGCTGGCCTTCTGGCTCGCACCGTATCCCAGCGCGCGTGAGATCTGGCCCAACTTCCGCTCGCCACTCGTGTGGGACTTCTTCGCCATCAACACGTACCTCACCGGCAGCGTGCTGTTCCTGCTGCTGCCGATGATCCCCGATCTCGCCCTCATCCGAGACCGCGCTACCGGGTGGCGCCGCTTCGTCTACGGCACGCTCGCCCTGGGCTGGCAGGGTACGACCAAGCAGTGGCACCGGCTCGAGTCGGGGATGCAGATCATGGCCATTGCCATCATCCCGGTGGCCGTCTCGGTCCACACCATCGTCGCCTTCGACTTCTCGATGGCGACCGTGCCCATGTGGCATTCCACGATCTTCGGCCCGTACTTCGTGGCCGGCGCCATCTTCAGCGGCATCGCGGCGCTCATCATCGCCATGGCCGCGCTTCGGCGGTTGCTGCACCTCGAGGCCTACCTGCATCCCGTGCACTTCGAGAATCTCGGCAAGCTCCTGCTGCTGATGAGCCTGCTGTGGGCGTACTTCGTGTTCGCCGAGCGCCTCACGGTATGGTACGGGAACGAACCGTCCGAGATGGCGGTCTTCTGGGCGACACAGGCCGGCGACTATGCCCCGCTCTACTGGACGATGGTCGTCTGCAATTTCGTGATTCCGTTCCCCATCCTCACCCTGCGGCGGCTCCGCACCGTCACTGGTTGCGTGGTGGCGTCCTTTGCCGTGCTGGTCGGCATGTGGCTCGAGCGGTTCCTCATCATCATCCCGTCGCTCTCACGCAAACCGCTGACCTACAGTTGGGGCTCGTACTCGCCGCAGTTGGTGGAGATCGTGCTCATGGTCGCCACCTTCGCCGCGATGATTCTTCTCTACATGCTCTTCTCGAAGTTCGTGCCCATCATCTCGATCTGGGAGCTCAAGGTGGGGAACCAACCGCATCCGCCTGTCGAGACCGCCGACGACGAGTTGGCGGAACTGTGGAAGGCGCGGCCATGAAGGCCGTCTACGCCCTGTACACCGATCCGGACGCCGCGCAGCAGGCCGTGGAGGCGCTGCGGGGACTCGGCGTGAAGGAGCGCGACATCGTCGTGATGTCGTCCGAACCGTTCGAAGAGTACGAATTCAGCCACCGGGACAAGGCGACATGGCTGCACTGGATTGCGGGGGCGGGCGGCGTCACCGGCATGGTCGCCGGCTACCTGCTCACCTCCACGACGCAGCAGCTCTGGCCCCTCACGACCAGTGGCATGCCCATCGTCTCGACGTGGCCGAACACCATCATCGTCTTCGAGATGACCATGCTGGGCGCCATCCTGGCGACGGCCGTGTCGTTGCTCATCACGGCCAGCCTCCCGAGCCGCCTGTCGGTCCTCTACGACCCGGCCGTCACCCTGGGCTACATCCTTGTCGGCGTGAACCGGCCCGACGAGCCGCTGGCCAGCCGCCTGGATGAGGCCCTGGCGGGCGTCCCCGGCGGGCAGGTGAAGACCGTCGCCTGACGCCCCGCGGCCGGGGTGATACCCAGGGCCCGCTACGTGCCCTCGTGCTCCTGCTCGAAGCGGCGGATCTCGTCGAGCGCGGCCCTGGCCCGGCGCAGGCTGCGGCCCGTCACGGCGTCTTCCATGAACCTCGCCAGCCCCTGGCGGCTCGGATGCCGCGACCAGCGGTGGAACCACCACGTCAGAAACAGCCCGACAATGCCCCCGGCGGTGCCGATGTAGACCATCAGGGGCGCCGAGGCGAAGACATCGGCGCCGCCCAGCCCGGCCAGCGCCATCACGAACGGTACCCACAGGAGCCACCAGGCCAGGCCCAGCGCCATGCCGCTGAGGGCATAGAACCGCCGGAGCTCCGCCATCTGCCGCTGGATGGCCACGACCGGCGCCGCGTAGTCGATGCGGCTCATCAGCGAGAGCATCCGCCCCGCCGCCACGATCGCCAGCACGCCGTAGACGTGCAGGATCAGGCCCGAGACCAGGACGGCGTTCGTCCTGTCGCCGCGCGACCAGGCCGCCACGCCAAGCAGCACGATCAGCACCCCGCACCCGATCTGGATCGCCTGCCCCCAATAGAGCGGGCGCAGGCCCGCCCGCGCGGTGTCGAGCCGGCGATCCTTCACCTGCTCCCAGGCCAACTGGTTCTGTCGCTCCAACTGGCGATCGAGGCTCTGCCACGCGGCCTTCAGGTCGTCGAGTTCCGTGAGGCGTTGGTCGGTCATTGGTTGGCTCCTGTCATGTCGCGGCGGATGCGCACCTTCAGCCGGTTGAGCTTCGTCGCCACGTTGCTCTCGGAAATGCCCAGGATCTCGGCCATTTCCCGGTAGGTGTGCTCGTCCAGGTACAGCAGCAGCAGGGCCCGGTTGAGAGAATCGAGACGGTCGATCACACCGTAGAGCATCCGGACGCGCTCGTCGCTGTCGTCGCGGTGCGGCGGAGCCACGGCATCGTGACGTCCTTCCTCGAGCGGCACGGTGTGGCGCTCGCGGACGCGCTGGCCCCTCACGAACGAGATCGCCACGTTGAGAGCAATCCGGTACATCCACGTGGAAAACGGCCGGTCCGGGTCGTAGGACGGAAAGGCGCGCCACAACTGTGCGGCGATCTCCTGGGTAAGGTCCGCCCGGTCTTCGGGATGCCAGCCGTAGGTGTTGGCGACCTTGAAGACGATGCGGCGGTGCCGCTGGAGCAACGCCGAGAATCGCTCCCCGGCCTGCGCTGCCTCGCTCATCGTCGCTGTATAGGTTGTGTAGTCCGCCATCCGCCGTTCTCTGTTCCGTGATTCGCACGGGAGGCGGAATTGTCACAGACGCCGCCGGCGTCAGAAGCCCTTCAGCAGGGATCCGAAACCGAGCGACGATTCCTTGACCGGGATCTTGAAGAGCTTCGCGGCGTTTTCGTAGAGCAGCAACTGCTTGTCCTTGTTGGGCAGTTTCAGCTCGTCCATGAACCCCAGGTACGACTCCATCGTCGAGATGGGCCAGTCCGTGCCGAACAGCACCTTGCGCGGGTTCATGCCCCAGAGCAGCATCTCCTGGAGCTGCTTGCGCATGTACTCCTCGAATCGATCCGAGAAGTCGCCGAGCACCAACCCCGAGATGTCCGCGTAGACGTTGTCGTTCTTGTAGACCACTTCCATGCAGTCCCGGAACCAGGGGTTACCGAGATGGCAGATGACGAACTTCACGCGCGGGTAGTCCACCGCGACCTCGTCGATGTTCAGGGGGTGGGAGTACTTCACCTTCCCGGTGGGCGCGTAGGTATCGCCGGTGTGGACCATCACCGGTACGTCGAACTCCTCCGCCAGCGCGTAGGCCGGGGCCAGTTTCTGATCGGCCGGATAGAACGGCTCGTAGCCTGGATAGAGCTTCAGGCCCTTGATCGCTCCTTGCTGCAACAGCGCGCGCAGCTCGTCGAGATCGGCCTGGGTGAGGTTCTGCCACGACAGGCCAGCCACCACGTGCAGGTTGTCGATGTGCCTGGTCGCCTCCACGACGGCGCGCGTGGAGGGCCGGCCCGGCACCACCTTGTAGGACGTCAACACGAGCGCTGCGTCGATGCGGTTGCGCCGCATGGATTGCCGCAGCTTCTCGACGGACTCGGCGAGCGCATCCACCGTCTCGTCGTGGTAGTTGTTGACGTGCGTGTGGCAGTCGATGATCATCCCGCTCCTCACTTGCGCGTGTATCGGTCGATGACCGAGGCGGCCCAGTCGCGGCCGCCCAGGCCGAAGGCAATGGCGAGCGCGAAGCAGAGTGCGCCGAAGGCAATCTGGAAAGCCGATACCAGTACGCGGCTCTCGATCGCCAACTGCTCGGCCGCCGTGAACAGAACGAAGGCCAGCACCGCCAGGCGCGCCAGCGCGCCGATGGGCTCGGCCGCCGCGCTGCCGATGTTGCTTAGATAGGTATAGACCACCGCACCGACTACGCGGGCCAGCAGCGAGCCGAACACGAGGATGCCCAGCGCCAGGAGCAGATTGGGAAGGTAATTGGCCAGCCGGAACAGCAGGCCGCCCGCCGCCGGCACGCCGAGGGCGTCGAGCAGGGCGATGAAGATGCCGAGCAGGATGAACCAGTAGACGGCGTTGCCGAGCAGGCTGACGGTGGTGAACTTGATGCCGCCCTGGATGAGGAAGTCCTCCAGGCCCGCGCGCTCGGCCGCCTCGTCGAGCCGGATCAGCCGAAAGAGCTTGATGGCGAGCCGGCGGGCCAGCTTGGCCAGGAGCCAGCCGGCAAACAGCAGGATGATGGCCAGCCCGATGTCGGGCAGCGCCCCGGTCACCTGTGTCCACGTGCGCTGCAGCGAGTCCACGAGCCTCGTGGTCTCCGTCATCGAGGTCCTCCCCGGCGCCGCGCGGCGGCGCTCCCGTCGCCCTGCATCGTATCGTTCAGCGCCGGCCGGCGCAATCGGCACGACGCCAGGCGCGTGCTACGATTCGCGCGATGTCCTTCGAGCGCGTCTGGAACGCCGCCCTCCTCAGCGTTGGGGGAGAACCGATCACGTTCGGGACGGTCGTCCTGGCGACGGTTCTGATCGCCGTGGGGTACTTCGTGTCAGGCGGGGTCAGCCGCGTGGTCTCGCAGCTCATCGCGCGGCGGATTGACCTCGAGCCCGGCGCGGCCAACGCCTTCGAAAGCCTCGGCTTCTACGGCCTGTTCGTCGCCTTCGTCCTCGCCTCGCTGAACCTGGTGAAGTTCCCCTTCACCGTCTTCACGATCGCCGGCGGCGCCGTGGCCATCGGCATCGGGTTCGGCAGCCAGAACGTGATGAACAACTTCATCAGCGGGCTGATCCTGCTGTTCGAGCGGCCGATCCGGGCCGGCGATCTCGTCGGGGTGGAAAGCACCTTCGGCGTCGTCGAGCACATCGGCGGCCGCAGCACGCGCATCCGTACGGCCGACAACACGCAGATGATCGTGCCCAACAGCCTGCTGATCGAGAACAGCCTCGTCAACTTCACCCTCTCGGACGACGTCGTCCGCACGTCGGTGGTGGTGGGCGTGGCCTACGGATCGCCAGTGCGGACGGTCGAACAACTCCTCTACCGTGCGCTCGCCGAGCATCCCGCCGTTCTGCAGGAACGCGACGCGCGGGTCCTCTTCACGGACTTCGCCGACAACGCGCTCGTCTTCGAGGCACTGTTCTGGCTGCGGGCCCGCACCACGCTCGGCCGGCGCCAGGTCGAAAGCGAGCTACGCTTCAAGATCGACGACCTGTTCCGCGAGGCTCAGCTGGTCATCGCGTTCCCTCAGCGCGACGTGCACCTCGACACGCTCAAGCCGCTCGATGTGCGGCTGGTGGAGCGCCCCCCGGCCTCGTAGGCCGCACGCCGGCAGGCCCGTAGGCGCGGGCGGGGCCAGCTCAGCACGCGGTAGACTGGGCGCGTGACACCGGGCTGGACGTCGAAGGCGCCGCTGGTGGCCGCCCTGCTGCTCGTCGTGATCACGGCCGGGGGCACCCTCGGCTACATGGTGGTCGAGGGCTGGACGGCGTGGGACGCCTTCTACATGACCGTCATCTCGCTGACGACCGTCGGCTACAGCGAGGTGCACCACCTGTCGCCGGCCGGCGAGGCCTTCACGGCCGCGCTGCTGATTGGCGGGGTGGGCACGGTGTTGTACTCGTTCACGCTGATCGGCGCGCGCGTGGTCGAGGGAACTCTCCAGCAACGATGGGAGCGCCGCCGGATCATCAATATGCTGGATCGCCTGGACCACCATTTCATCGTCTGCGGCTACGGACGCATCGGGGCGATCATCGGAGATGAATTCGAGCGGCAGCGCGTGCCGCACGTGATCATCGAGCGCGACCCGGACCGCGCGCGGGGCCTGCGCGAACGGGGCCAGCTGGTCATCGAGGGCGACTCCAGCTCCGAAGAGGTGCTGACCCAGGCTGGAGTGGCCCGTGCGCGAGGCCTCATCGCGGCCGTCTCGACCGACGCCGAGAACGTCTACACCATCCTGTCCGCCCGCCTCATGCAGCCGTCCCTCTACATCATCGGCCGGGCTGAAAGCCACGAGTCGGCGCGGAAGATCAAGCGCGCCGGAGCCGACCGGGTCATCTCGCCCTATCAGCTGGGCGGCCAGCACATGGCGCAGCTGGCGCTCCGGCCCACGGTGGTGGAGTTCGTCCAGCTGATGACGAGTTCCGAGTTCATCGACCTGTCGATGGAGCAGATCGAGGTCCGCGACCACGGCCCGCTCGTCGGCCAGACCCTGGTCGGCGCGAACCTGAGACAGGTCTTCGGCGTGATCGTGATCGGCATCCGCCGCGCGTCGGGCCGGATGGAATTCAACCCGCCGCCGGATGCCCGCATGGAGGCCGGCGACCATCTGGTCGTGCTGGGGCCCAACGAGCGGCTGGCGGCCCTGAACCACCACGCCGATATCCGCGCGCCCGCCGTGTGAGCCGGCGCCGTGCGGCCTCAGGGTCCGACCAGGTGCCGCGACACGACCAACCCGAGCCATCCCGCGACCAGGCCGCCCACGATGGTCGCGAGGGCGTTGAGGGCCGCCAGCCCGGTCGCGCCGTGCTGGAGCAGGCTGGTGGTCTCGTGATTGAAGCTCGAATAGGTGGTGAGTCCGCCGAGAAACCCCACGGTGATGGCCGCCCGCAGCGTTGGCGACCAGGGCAAGGTCAGGGTCGCGTGCATGATGAGGCCGATCAGGAAGCAGCCCGACAGATTGACGATGAGCGTCCCCAGGGGAAAGGCCCCGCCGATGCGCTCGGCGACCCAGACCGACACCAGGTACCGCGTACCGGCGCCGGCCGCGCCGCCCAGACACACCCAGATGAGCCGTTCCATCTCCTGGCCTTCCTGCCCCCGCCACACCGGGGCGTTGGTATTCAGCTGGCCGGGCTTCGGCCGTCGCCTCGCCTCGGCGCGCCCTCATCTCCACGTCGTGCGGCGCGCGGCTCCTCAGGCCCATCGCCCCCGTTCGGCATCCGCCCCGGCTCGAGGGGATCGCCGGAGGTGCGGTGGCTGTGGGGATTGGTGTCTGGGCGACGGGCCGAAGCGATGTGGGAGGGAACGACGGCCCACGAATCGGACAAGAAGGCAACCTCGCAGCACGATTTGACGCCGCCTAGTCTACCCTAGCGACATCGGCTTCCACGCCGGCTCACCCGCCCGATCGCCCGTCGTTGTCTGCCGACACCGTTCTGGCCACGGTGGCCGTCGCCGCCCCTTGCCGTTGACCTCGCGCTGCGGACGGCGCATGCGGGCGATTGCGCTGCAGTTGCGCGGTCGGCACCAGGGCGCTACGCGTACGGGGAACTGCTGATTGCGCGCGGCGCTGACGCCGACGGCGCTGTGCGATTATTGAGCTCGCTGGAGCGCCGGCGCCTTCTTGGGCCGGGCGGCCGACTCGGCCGCCAGGGCCCTCCGTGCCAGCCGCGCAATGGGCACGCCCGGATTGGGGCCGACGAACCAGTACAGGTTGACGCGCGGCGTGGGCGCGCCGTCGTGCTCGGACGGGAACCCGAGCAGGGCATCGTCGGCGGAGGCGAGAAACGCCTGCAGTTCGGGCGGGGCGTGCTGCCCTTCGAGCAGGAGGCGCAGCAACTGCGGCATCGACACGGTGGTGTCGGGAGCGTCCTCGGCGCCCCACGCCAACTCGACCGTGCCGATTGCGGAGATGAACGTGGTCGACGCGCGCAACGGAATCCCCCTCGCGTCGGACAGCCCCCCGGCCACGCGGGCCACTTCGACGGCCTCCTGCCATGCGACGGGAATACCCAGGCGCACGATACGCTCGACAGAAATCCGAGTCTCGGTCACACCAGTCGCCCTGCCAGTCGGCCTAGGCGCGCATGAAGCCGAGGTCGGCCGCCGGGAAATTCACGAGGTCCGGGAATGCCCAGACCAGTTCGGTGGGCGTGGCCCCGAACCACCGGCCCAGCGTCGCACCGAACTGGACCGACCCGATGGTCGGGATCCAGGCGCCGCGGTTGCTGGTGTCCATGTCGCCGCCCAGGATGTAATCGGGCGTCGAGCCGTAGAGTCCGCCCTGCACCGCGCCGCCGATCACCATGTGGTGCCCACCCCACGCGTGGTCGGTGCCCGTCCCATTGGTCTGCGTGGTCCGGCTGAACTCCGACTGCGTGAACGTCGTGATGTTGCCGGCCAGACCCAGATCCAGCGTCGCGTACGCGAAGGCGGACAGGGCCTGCGACAGATCGCGCAATAGATTGGCGTGCGTGCCCATCTGTGAGCTGTGGGTGTCGAAGCCGCCAATCGAGCAGAAGAACACCTGGCGTCCGGGCCCCATCTGCGACCGCACCCGGATCAGCCGGGCCACCTCGCGCAACTGGTTGCCGATCGAGGTGGTCGGAAACGGCCAGGTCGTCGGGGGCAGCCCGCCGCTCGCCTGCAGGGTGTCGGCCAGTTGCAAACCGTCGGCGAACATGCGGTTGGCCGCCTCTCGAATCGGGTTGCCCCCGTCCATCAGCACCATGGCGTTGACGGCCTGCCGCCGGGCGTCGGCGGCTGCCGGCGGCCAGAAGCTCATGCCGTTGAGACCGAGGTTCGCGCCTGGCGGGATGACGTTGCTGCGCACGTCGGTGCCGTCGAGGAAGATGGCTGGCGACGAGACCGAGACGGCCGACAACGAATCGGTGGCGCCGAAGAGGTCGAGCAGCCGGCCTCCCCAGCCCGTGTGCAGGGTCGGCGAACCGGTCTGGGCCTGGGTGGTCTGGTCGGAGTGCGAGAACAGGTTGGGCGGCGCCTGGCCTCCCGCGCGGTACTGGGCTTTGGTCAGCGGACGGATGAGGGCCCCCATGTTCAGCACGAACGCCAGATAGCCGGCGTTGTAGATCGGCACCATCTCGGCGAGCGATGGGTGCAGCCCGTAGGCGGCGCCGCCAGGGCCGGGAATGGGCAGCAGCGTATTGGCGGCCAGAGCCACGCCGCCCGTGCCGCCGCGCGCCGCGGAGTAGGCTGCGTAGTTGCCAGCCGGCACGATCAGGTTGTTGCTGTCGTTGCCGCCGAACATGTAGACGCACACGAGCGCCTTGTAATCGGACACGCCTCGCTGGGCCTGCACCTCGCTGGCGAAGAAGCCCGCGGCGGGCTTGACGCCGAGGCTGGTGATCCCCAGCGCCGCCAGCCGGGCGCTCAGCTTCAGGAAATTGCGGCGAGCGGGAACGTCGTGAGAGTGACCCATGATTCGACTGCTCCTAAGGCACCGTGACGGACTGCCAGCCGGTGAACGAACTGTTGCCGCAGATGTTCTCCGAGCGGACGCGCACCTCGTAGCGGCCAGGGCCGACCGGGCTCGAAAGGGTCGTCGCCGTGACGACGAAGCTCCCGAGGGCGATTATCGGGGTGTTGGGATTCCGCAGCCGCGCCTCCACGGTGTAGCGCGTCGGCGTCGTCCCTGTGGACGGCGCCAGCCAGTACGCCGAGACCGTTCGTCCGTTGGCGGCGAAGGAGAACGCCTCGGGTGACCGCGGAGACGAGCATCCGCTCAGGGGGAACGTGAGGGTGATGCTGTTCGATGAGCCGCTGGTGCCGGCGCCATTGGTCGCGCGCACCGTGAACGCATAGGTGCCCGGCGGCACGGCGTCGTAGCTCCAGGTGTCGGCGAACGGCAGCGGGATGCTGGCCACGCGGGCGCCCGACTGCGTGACGTCCACCGCCATGCCGAAGGGTTCGCCGCCGCCAAAGGTGTTGACCCACTTGAGCACCACCGACGAGTCCCTGCCGTATGCCGACAACGATTTCGGCGCGGTTGGGCCCGACGTGGCCCCGACGTAAATCCGGATTTCACTCGAAGCACGGCTGACGGCGGCGCCCGCTGTCGTCCGCAGCCGGAGGTAGTACGCGCCCGAAGGCAACTGGAAGGAATAGGTCGGCGTCGTGCTTCCGATCGGGATGGTGGCGAGCACTTCACCCGGCCGGACGCCGCCCTCGAGCACGTAGCCGGTGGGCGCCGGACCGATGAGCGGGGCGCGCCAGCTGATCGACACGGTGTTCCCGGTCAGGGCGGACACCGCCAGACCGGTCGGCGGCTGCACCGACGCCGCGCCCGCCACGGAGGTGTCCGAATACACCGAGTACTCGCTGGAGATGGCCGCCAAGTAGAGCGCGCCGCGAGCCCGCTCCCGCAGACCGCTGGGCGAAGTGTCGGTAATGGCCGCCGTGGCGGTGGTGATGAGGTCCCGCAGTTCGGAGGACATCCGCCCGAACGTCAGGTTCTGGTTCACGGCCTCGACCAGCGCCGCCGGATCGGCGGCCAGCGCCTCGTAGGTCGGGATCACCGTCCCCATCGCGAAGATGCTGTTGTACCACTCATAGAGGATGCCGTAGATGAAGTTCGCCCGCTGGACGGCCAGGGCCGGCGGGTAGATGCCGAACTCCGGGCCGAACAGCGCTTCGTTGCCCGGCAGCGGGGTCAGCAGGTTGTAGAAGTTGAACACCGTGGAGGGCGTGAGAACGAGTTCCAGGAGGTTCGAAAAGCTCCACTGGATGTTGCCCGGGTTGCTCACCGGAATCCCGAGCGCGCGGGTCAGACCCATGATGCCGAGGATCGGGTCTTTCAGCCGTCCGTCGGTGATGGTGAACGTGCGGGCTTCGGGGTCGGTGAGAATCGCCGTGAGCGTCGCGCGAAGGTCGCCGCTGGTCGCCGAGAACACGGTCGCCACGCGCTGGATGTAGCCGGGAGTCGGGTTGCTCGTCACGAGCGACCGGATCAGTCGGGTCGAGATGAACGGCGCCACGTTGGGATGCGCCATGATGCTGTCGACGACTCCCTCGATGTCACTGTACAGGGCCGGCGTGTTGTTGGCCGAGGCCGGCAGGACGACGCCGCTCAGCAGGGTCTTGGCGCCGATGTCGTGATAGCGCGGCTGCGGTGTGCTACCCGTCGTCATCACGGGCACCATTTCGGCCGAGAAGTTGGTCGGCGAGGCATACCCCCAGCCGGTCATCGCCCTGGCGTACTCCACGAGCGTGGCCTGCGTGTAGGTGGGAATGGGCTGTCCCGAGGCGTTCAGGCGCACGGTGCCGTTCTGGTTGAGCTCCCACAAGCCGATTGTGAAGAGTTGCTGCACCTCGCGGGCGTAGTTCTCGTTCGGCACCGAGGTCGTGGACCCGTTCGGGCACGTCGCGGTGTTGCGGGTGCAGCGGCTCACCACCAAGTCGAGGTACTTGCCCATGGTGGGGCTGAGCGTCACCTCCCGAAGCAGCGTACGGAAGTTGCCGAACGCGTTCCGGGAGAGCAGACGCACCCAGGGGGCGAGTTCATTGCCGCTGTTGTTCTTGTTGGCCGAGACGACGATGATCTGACTCAGCGCGAAGATCATGCGCTGGCGGAGCTGGTCCGGCCCGTTGACCATGCTCAGGAACAGCGCGTTGCGGACGTCGCTGACGTCAGGGTCGTCCGGCATCGGGCTCTCGGGCATGGCGAACTGGTCGTTGAGCCATTGGTCGTAGCCCGAGCTCATCACCAGATCGACGTCGGCGGCTGTCGGCCCGAACGTGGCCTGCTCGAGGAAGTGGGCGGCTGCCCGCCGGGTGCCGCCCTGGCGGGCATGGGTTGGGGTGTTCCAGACCAGCACAGCGCCGGCAAGAAGTGCAAAGACCTGCACCCACCGGCGAGCCGTGCGTGCCCTGGGCAGTGGCTCGAACTGCCGCGATTCCTCGAAGACTCTTGTTGGGTTCATGCGCGTGACGCCATCCACACCACGCCCGGGAGCAGGCGTGTGCGCCACGGCCTAGGCAGAAAGCATGCCAAGTTGAGACAGGCGAGCGGGTAACGCATGAAAGGAACTCGGCGTGACGCCCCAGGGCCGAGACGGCTCGCGCGATCGAGCAGGACTTACCCGACGGCCGGGTAATTGTTACCGGGTCTGCCTGGTTGCCGGTGCGTAGTACTCCTTATACATGCCCCGCCGGAACAGCCACCCGCCCAGTGCCCCCAGCCACCCGAGCACGTAGTACATGTAGCCGAGGTCCATCAGTTCGATCAGGTTGCCGTCGAAGTCCCTGACGAAGAAGAAAGAGTGGCCGCGAGGCGAGCGCTCGGGCCGGCTGACGATCTCCACGCCCTTGCTCGCCAGGTAGTCGTGCCACCGAGGCAGGTTGGTGACGTTGAACGAGAAGTGCGTCAGTCCCACGCGGTTCCAGGGAATCGGGGCCGCCACCTGGCGCGGCTCGAAATGGAAGATCTCGAGCACGCCGCCGCCGGACACGCGGATCCAACCGATCTTGCAGGACGGCGCGGGCGCGTCGATGCCGAAGAAGGCCCGCACGCGCTCGGGCGGCGTGTCGGCCACGCCAACCAGCGGACAACCGAACACCTCCCAGTAGAACTGGACGGCCTTGTTGAAATCCGAGACGGTGAGCCCGACGTGGCTGAACGAGCGAACGCGCATCTACCGATAGTAGCAAGGTCGCGACCGGGGGCCGCACCGTACCTCCCGACCGGGGCCCACAGCACCACCCGCGTTATCATGGCCCGCCTTGACCTCCTTTCTCTCCAGAGACCGCATCGTGGCGGCCCCCGGCTACAACCGGTGGCTGGTGCCCCCCGCCGCCCTGGCCATCCACCTGTCGATCGGGATGGCCTATGGCTTCAGTGTGTTCTGGCTGCCACTGAGCCGGGCGATCGGCATTACCGAATCGGCCCCTGGCGACTGGCGCATCAGCACGCTCGGCTGGATGTTCACGCTGTTCTTCGTGATGCTCGGCTCGTCGGCCGCGGCCTTCGGTCCGTGGCTCGAGCGCGAGGGACCGCGCAAGGCGGGCGTGGTGGCCGCCTGCTGCTGGGGGGGCGGGTTCTTCATCTCGGCGCTTGGCATCTGGCTGCACGAGGTGTGGCTGCTCTGGTTCGGTTCGGGCGTGATTGGCGGCTGCGGGCTCGGCCTGGGCTACATCTCCCCCGTCTCCACACTCATCAAGTGGTTTCCGGATCGCCGAGGCATGGCCACCGGGCTGGCCATCATGGGCTTCGGCGGCGGCGCCATGATTGGCACGCCGCTGGCCGACCTTCTCATGCGCTATTTCCAGACCCCGGCCTCGGTGGGCGTCTGGGAGACCTTCGCCGTGATGGGCGCACTCTACTTCGCGGCCATGATGGCCGGCGCGCTCGCCTACCGCCTGCCGCCGCCGGCGTGGACGCCGGCCGGATGGACGCCGCCACCGGGCGAGGTGACGTCCGGGGCCGTGCGCGCGGTGTCGGCCAGTGCCGCCTGGACCACCCGCCAGTTCTGGCTCCTCTGGGCGGTGCTGTGCCTCAACGTCAGCGCCGGTATCGGCGTCCTGGGCATGGCCTCGCCGATGCTGCAGGAGGTCTTCGAAGGGCGTGTCAGCGCATCGGCAGCCGCAGGCTTTGCTGGCCTCCTCAGCCTCTTCAACATCGTCGGCCGCATCGCCTGGGCGTCGCTGTCCGATCGGATCGGGCGCAAGCCCACCTACACGGTGTTCTTCGCGCTCGGGATGCTGCTGTACGCCAGCGTGCCGTTTGCCGGACGCACCGGGAGCCTCGCGATCTTCGTCGCGATCTTCTGCCTCATCCTCACCATGTACGGCGGCGGCTTCGCCACCATTCCCGCGTATCTCGCCGACCTGTTCGGCGTGACGTTCGTGGGCGCCATCCACGGCCGCATCCTCACCGCCTGGTCCACGGCCGGCATCCTCGGGCCGGTGCTAGTGAACTACATCCGCGAGTTCCAGATCGGCCGCGGTGTTGCACCGGCGGACGCCTACACGTTCACGATGTGGGTGCTCGTCGGATTCCTCGCGGTGGGCCTGCTGTGTAACCTGGCCGTGAGGCCCGTGCCCGAAGACCGGTTCGTGACGGTAGCGCCCTCCGGCCCTCCGGCGCCGCCGCCAGCGGCGCCGGCCCGTGTCGCGGCCGCCGCCATGGGCGGCAGCACGCCGGCCAGCCACTGGGTCCTCGTCACGGCTGCCTGGATCGCAGTCGGGCTGCCGCTGTCGTGGGGTGTCTACAACACGCTGGCGCTCGTCGGTCAGATCGTCGGGCGGTAAGGGCCCGTCGCCGGAGGCGTACGGCGCACTCTAGTGTCACTAGTGGTCCGCTCCCGCGATGTAATCGGCGACGCGCAGGGCCTGCGCGATGATGGTCAGTGCGGGATTGACGGCGGCCGACGAGGGGAAGAACGACGCGTCCACGACGAAGAGGTTCTCCACGTCGTAGGCGCGGCACCACGGGTCGAGCACCGAGGTGGCCGGGTCGGTACCGAAGCAGAGCGTCCCGCACTGGTGCGTGGTGTTCCGGCTCTTGTGCGAGTGCGTCATCACCTTCCAGAACCCGAGGCGCCGCAGCATGCGCCGCGTCTCGCCCACCAACCGCCGGTGCGCGCTGAGATTGTTGGGCCGGTAGTGCAGCTGGATGCGCCCCGCCCGATCCACCGTTACGCGGTTGTCGGCATGCGGCAGATCCTCTGACATCGCCAGCCAGTCCACCCCACGCGACACCCAGGCGTCGTAGGCGCGCAGGGGAATACCGGGAATGAGGGTGTCGCCCACGACCTTGGCCATGATGCCGTGAGTGCGACCCTGCGACTGGATGTGGCCGAGCGGATACGGCGTGCCGGGCCCGCCGAAGTAGTAGTCGTTGATCGCCACGGTCTTCTGGAACACCGTGTCGTTCGGCCGCAGCGGATGGAACCCCTGCATCATCGTCGCCAGGTGCGCCATGTAGCGGCGGCCCACCAGGCCCGACGAGTTGGCCAGGCCGGCTGGATGTGCGTGGCTCGCCGAACGCAGCAGCAGCGCCGCCGAGTTGGCGGCGCCGCAGGCCACCACGACGAGCGCCGCCCCCACCCGCACCACCGTGCCGTCGCGCTCGACCTCCACCGCCGTCACCCGGCGTCCAGGGTCGGCCGCCAGCAGACGACGCGCGAACGCGCCGGTCCACAGCGTGACGTTCGGCCGGGCGATCGCGGGCCGCACGCAGCAGACATCCGCGTCGCTTTTTGCGCCGATACGGCACGGGAACGAGTTGCAGGTATTGCACAGGATGCAGCCGCCCTCCTCGCCGGGCCTGAGGAGCCCGAGGGGCAGGGGCGCGGGGTGCAGGCCCTGGCGCCGGAGCTCGTCCACGATGGCCTGCATGCTAGGGGCGTGCGGGATCGCGGGGTGCGGAAAGGGACCGCGGGGCGGATCGGTCGGGTCGGCGCCCGCCTCACCGCGCACGCCGTACAGACGCTCGGCCCGATCGTAGTACGGCGCCAGCGTGTCGTAGTCGATGGGCCACGCGGGCGATACGCCGTCCTCGTGCTCGACCGCGCCGAAGTCCTCGCGGCGCAGGCGATAGAGCACGCTGCCCCAGTACTTCGTATTGCCGCCCACCCCGTAGTGCATGTAAGGGACAAACGACTCGCCCTGCTCGTCGAGCCACCGCTCCGTCGTGCGGTACCGCAGGTCCTTCCAGACGGCCGCCGGATTCCAGTTGTCGTCCTCGGCCGGCACGTCGTCGCCGCGCTCCACCACCAGGATGCGTGCACCGGTCCCGGCCAGCGCGTACGCCATGGTGCCGCCGCCCGCGCCGGTGCCGATGATGACGATGTCGTACAGCACGTCGGTAGTCATGGGACGAGGCTGGCGTAGATCTGATCCATGAGCCGATGGTCCTCGGCCGCCCGTTCGAGGCTCATCTCGGGTGCGCTGCCCTCGCGGATGGCGCGGTCGAAGTCGCGGTACATGGCCTGGTAGCCGCGAATGTCGCGGAACCCCGGGAACAGCAGACGCGGCAGCCCGCCACCGCGCGCGAGGATGAAGCCGCCGTTGGATTCGAACGTGATCACCCCCTGGCGGCCGTAGAGCTTCGAGAGCCGCAACCCCCTCAGCAAGGAGGGCACTTCGCGCGAGTAATAGAGAGCCCCGACCGCGTCGTTGTCGTACCGAAACGCCACCATCATGCTCTTGGCCCGCCGGTCGGGCCCCTCACGGGACGCGGGCGGCCGGAACCCCTGTGCCGACACGATGCTGGGACCGAGGCTGCCGGCCAGGTGGAGCCAGTGGATGCCTTCCTCGAAGAAGGCGTCGCCGCCGGCCATGCCCTCGTCGTTCCGCCAGTCGTCGGCCGCTTTCAGGCGGTGCGCAATCGTCGTGAAATGCACAAACACCATGTCGCCGACGGCGCCCTCCGAAACCAGACGCCTGAGACTGACGGCCAGCGGCTTGTAGTGATCATTTTCGCCGACGAGCACGACGCGGCCGCCGCTGTCACGGGCCCGACGCACCGTGTCGTAGTCGGCCCGCGCCGGGAAGGCCGGCTTTTCAACCAGGACGTGCTTGCCCGCGGCCAGCGCACGAAGCGTGAGGTCCAGGTGATGAATCGGGGGCACGGCCACCACGACCGCGTCCACCGCCGGGTCCTCGATGGCCGCGCGGTAGTCGCCGTAGCTGGCCTCGCCGCCGAAGCGACGGCGGTAGGCGTCGGCGCGGGCGGCATCGCGGCTGGCATATCGCGGCACGATTCGGCCTCTCAAGGCGCGAAGCTGCCGGCTGTGCACCGCTGTGATGAAGCCGCACCCGAGGAAGGCGACGTGAAGGGGGCCAGGCATCGAGCATCACGGCCGCCCCGAGCGGGACCGGCCACGCTGAAATTATAGCGGCTCGCTCTGTTACGCGCCGTGCGAACCTCCGGGCCGCGGTGGGCCAACGTTCGGCTGTGACGCCCGACTCCCTGTAGAATTGTGGCAGCGCATGCACCGCCCTGTTCGAGCCCTGATTGTCGTGCTGCTCGTGCTCCTGGCGACCGGGACGCTCTGGGCCCAGGCCGCCGCGCCGGTGCTGACGATCCTGTCGAGCGACGGACGGCGGACGTTGCCGGTGACGGTCATCAACAACCAGGACTACGTCCTCGTGGACGAGTTGGCGGGCCCGTTCGGCACGACAACCCGCGAGGCGGCGGGCGGCCTCACCATCGCGGTCCACGGCCGCACGATCATCCTGACCGCCGACCAGACCGTGGTATCGGTGGCCGGCCGGCTCGCCTCGCTTCCGGCGCCCGCCCTCAAGCGCGACGACCGCTGGTATGTTCCGGTGGATTTTCTTCCCCGGGCGCTGGCTCCAGTGCTCGACACGCGCCTGGATCTGCGCCGGGCCTCGCGGCTGGTGGTCACCGGCGACCTGAACGTGCCGCGCATCGTCACGCGGGTCGAGACCGGCACGTCGAGTGCCAGCGTCACCTTCGAGATCACGCCGGTGACGCCCGTGCGCATCACCGCCGAAGCGGGCCGACTGGCGGTGCAGTTCGACGCCGACGCCCTCGACCTGCTGGTGCCGTCGCTGCCGCCGCAGGGGTTCATCACCTCGATTGGCGCCGGAGCCACCTCCAGTGCGGTGGCCATCGCGACCGGCCCCCGGTATGGCGCCTATCGCTCATCCTCGTCGCAACCCGACGCCAGTTCGTCGCGGCTGACCATCGACCTCATGCCCGGCACGACCGATCTGGCGGCCGCCGCGCCCGCCACCCCGCCCACGCCTCCGGTGGACATCCGCCCGTCGATCACGCCGTCGCCTTCGGCAGGCTTGCGAACCGTGGTCATCGATCCGGGCCATGGCGGCGAGGAACTGGGCGCGCAGGGCCCCCGCGGCACGCTCGAGAAGGACATCACGCTGGCGGTATCGAAGCGGCTGCGGACGCTCATCGAGAGCCGGTTGGGCCTGCGCGTGTTCCTGACCCGCGAAGACGACCGGACCGTGTCGCACGACGACCGGTCGGCCTTCGCCAACAACCATCGCGCCGACGTGTTCCTGAGCATCCACGCCAATGCCGCGGCGCACCCGAGCATCAAGGGCGCGGAAGTCTACTACCTCAGCATCGAGCGCGCAGACGCCGAAGCCCGGCGGCGGGCAGCCGACGAGGGGACCACCCTGCCGGCGCTCGGCGGTGGCACCCGCACGATCGATCTCATCCTGTGGGAGACGGCCCAGGCGCGGTACCTCGAGCAGTCGGCCACGCTGGCCACGTTCATCGAAGAGGGGCTTCGGTCGCGCGTCGAGATGAGTCCGCGCGCCGTGCAGCAGGCACCGTTCCGGGTGCTGGTGGGCGCCAACATGCCGGCCGCCCTGGTGGAAATCGGGTACCTCTCCAACCCCGCCCAGGAGCAGCAGCTCGCCTCGGCCGACTATCAGAACCGCGTTGCCGAGGCCGTGCTCGACGCGCTCGTCCGCCTGCGCGGGCTGCTGGACCGTACCGCGCCGTGACCGCGCGCCGCCTGTTTGCCGTCGTCGCAGCCGTGGCGGGCGCCGCCGCGTTCGGCTGGCTCG